>MDTC01221600.1_pt1 | contig 26829 bp, 20 predicted proteins | sample 811181 | NCBI WGS metagenome assembly MDTC01 (sample SAMN05326644, study PRJNA326480) | marine metagenome | isolation source: seawater | place: Pacific Ocean: North | collected 2011
GGCTGAGAAGAATCTAGCTCAAATCTAAACTGACAGCGACACCTGAAAAACGGGTAACTGTCAGATCAAGTCTGAGCTAGTACATTTGAATTAGTCTCGACTTAATCTGACACTTCTTCTTAAAAAGTGAGAGCTAACCGTTTTGATAAAAGTGCTAGTTTTTCTCAAAGCGGTAACTCTCATGTGATATTTTAAAATTAAAACTGCGTGGTTAATGAGAAAGTGGGTATACGCTATGCCCTAATTAAAAAATCCCGTCTAATGGAGGGAATTTCTTTCTGAGGTTCTCTAAGTCGATACTTGCCGAATCAGTAGTTCTGTTCTTAAAACCTTCACCTCTTGTGTCCTGCAGTGCATATGCGACTTTGACGTAAGAGTCTGGAGTCATGTCATATATTAATGTATGGCGTTCATCAACATTGGTATGTTTACCCGTTTGGTAAATATGTACTTTTTCGCTTTCAATCTTGTTTAAGCTTGCGTTAAAGAATCCAATGTGTGCTAGCCCTAACGCGACTTTAGGATAGTTTGAGAATTTGGAGTACTCTACACCTGCAATTTCGCCATCCTTAGTATTTATTAGGCTTTCATAGCCTAAAGGAAAACTAATTAGGTAATTATTATTGCCCAAGGTTAAGTAGTCTAATAGCTTCGATTCATAACCTTTTGCAAGTAGATCATCGTCATCTATCCTCACAGTAGCGTATAGCAAATCTTCTGTAGACTGTGAAACGGATGAAGAGATGAAGGTAGTGATTTTGCTATACATCGATTCGTTTTCATCAACTTCAACAACAGTAAATTTCACAATTTGTTGCAGGGAGTTTATCTTTTCTAACTGTTCACTAGGAAGTTGTTTTGAAACCAAAAGCACAATCTCAGTTTCGTAATCTTCAGCTGACTTTTCTTGTTCAGCTAAACACGGTAACGTTAGTGTTTGAAACAAACTTCGTTTTAAGTTTAAGCGTTCATCGGAGAATAGGTTTTTCTTGTAAGTTTCGAAGTCTGTCTCTCTAGATATTTTCCACGCGTTGGAGTGCTGCAAAACAGAATAACGAATTATATAAAAGATCTTCTTCTTCATATTTGTCCAAAAAATTAGGAATCTTAAGGCTAAAGTTTACTGAATGCTATCACAGCGGCAATGAAAAGGGGATATACGTCAATGGAGCCCGCTTACACTATCGTGAGAATTATCTTGCTCTAGAATTGAATGTGTGACTCTATCCCATTTCATAAACTGGATAGAGGTTTCTGTGGGAGACCAGCTTTCCATCATTTCTATAAAGTTTGGCATATTCTCAAGTACATCTGGCCTGTTAAGCTTTAGGTACTTGTACGCTATTTGATAGGCTTGCTTATTATTGTGCGCTCCGCGGTAGTTACCACGTTTTAATCCTTCTGGATTTGGTATTTTACCTATGAATAAACCAGCGAAGTGTTCTAAAATTTCTGCTAACCGAGGTAACCTCTCGCCTTCAATAATAAAACCATAGAGGTCTGTACCTTGGTGACTAGCAATTTCTGCAGAATGAATCAGGCTGATAATGGCATACTGCGAATGCCAAGAATCTGAAAGATAATCACTGTTCATTGAACCGTCTGAATTACTTAATGTTTTTAAATAGTGTTTGAAATATTTAATGTTTTTCTGGTAACTTTTTCTATCTTTTAAATAAACTGATGCTGATATTCCTGCTAATGTTGCAGATGCACCCCAGTTATTATCTCTGTGGGCTTTCTTTGCATACGCATTTAATTTAACTATAAACTTTTTGAAGCTTTCTCTCTCAGCTTCCATCCATCTAGTATCCCCGTACCTAAGCATATCTGCTGCCGAAACCCATACTGGCAATGTCCATGCAGCTTCCAAATAGGCTTGAGATTTATGCCCCTTTGCTACCTTTAAGTTTTTAAAAGTTTTACTCCATTCCGTTAATATATTTGAACTTTTTACTCTGTAAGCATCTTCACCGGTAATGTGCCACATGAGTGCAAGGCTTCGTGCTGCATGTGCATCCTCTTTAAACTGCTGCTCTTCTGGGGTGCTTTCTCTTGCTGCAACCTTAACTGTTTCGTAGGCGTGAAACTCTCTATCTAGGTCAGAATAATGCGATGATGTTAGCAGTTTTAGCGCTTTCATCGCTTTTGGCGACTCAAAGTTTTGAAGGCGTGATAAGTTACTCAATTCTTGTTTCGTATTAAGAATAGACGGGGCTACAAAGGGAGTGATATCTATGCTATTTGCTAAACTTAAGTGAACGTTGGTGGTTATCACTGTAAGGATGCTGGCAAAAGCAATAATGATTCTTTTCATAACTTTCCATTGTTCTAGAGTCAAATGCCGTTACTTGTTAGTATTACAAAAAATGGCTTAAATGAAACGAATAAATGGCATTACATACACTCGTAGGATCGATAAAGCAAAAATACAGCCAGCATAGGCAGCTTAAGAAGCTTGAGTCGCTGATTAAAGAAAGTGGTAAATTTGATGTGGATTTTTACACATCAACGTATTCCAGCCAAAGTGAGATGGCAGTTAAAAAGCCTATAAGGCACTTTATAACAGAAGGTGCCTCAATGGGCTTTAACCCTTCTAAGTGGTTCAATACCAATTGGTATATTAACCAGTATAAAGACATTAAAGAGGAAGGGATAAACCCTCTCGTTCATTATATATTGTATGGTAGAAGGGAAGGTCGTAAGCCTAACCCCAATCAATTTGCCACAGCGTTGGAAAAACAAATTGATAAGATAAAAAATGGCGTAGTTGAAAATTTGTGGGGGGGCTATTCTGCTCCGGCGCTTCAAGAATTAGAGGCAATATATCAAAACACCGGCGCCGACCTTGATTTGCGCTTTTTCGCTGCATGGCATGCGGCACGTTGGTACTATTTCGTTGAAGACTTTGAAAAGGCGTTATCAATATCTAAGCTAGTGCGAGAGTTGAGCACTGATTATCACTTGGATAAAACCGCAGTGCTTATGCATTCATTTTGTTTAATGAAACTCGGCGAAATTGAAAGGGCCAAACTTCATCTGTTTGAATATCTAGAAAGCAACCCTAACGATGCGGATGCGCTGCTATCACTCTCGAACCTTTATACAGACCCTGCAGACCGCTTAATGTGGATAAACGATGCATTTGAGCGAAATGGCTTTACCCCTATTGAATTTGACGATGAACAAAGTTCAATTAGCTTTAAGGCTCTTTACGCTACTGCCCCAGCAGTAGGAGATGAGCGATTGGTGAGTGTCATCATTCCAACGTTTAACGCGGGTGAGCGTCTAGAAATTGCAATTCAGTCGTTACTTAATCAAAGTTGGAAAAATTTAGAAATTATTGTCGTGGATGATTGCAGTACGGATGATACGCCCGAATTGGTAAGAAGGCTATCTCTGCAAGACAGTAGAGTAAAGTTAGTGCAACAACCACAAAATGGTGGTGCTTACCGTGCGAGAAATGCTGGGCTCAAGATTGCTAAGGGAGATTTTCTTACCACTCATGATGGTGATGATTGGTCTCACCCACAAAAAATAGAATCCCAAATTGCTTATTTGGACTCTTGGCCAAAGGTAATGGGTGTTTCCACCTTTTGGATACGTGCAACCGACGACTTACAGTTCCAGCATAATTGGCGATTAAACCCAAGATTAATACATTGGTCTCATTCTTCATTTATGTTCAGGCGTCAAGTTCTTGAAGAGTTGGGCCCATGGGATACTGTTATTGCGGGCGGTGATACGGAATTTATTTGGCGCGTTCAAGCTAAATACGGTAAGTGGGCGTTTAAGCGCATTCATAAAGAAGTGCCTATGGCATTCGCGTTAGATGATGAGGCTTCACTTACTCGAAATAAAGCTACCCATATTAAAACCATGCATAACGGATTGCGTCACATTTATAGAAGTGGTTGTCAGTGGTGGCATAAGAATAATAATGACGAACTTAAAACCGAAGGAGATGACACAAGAGCGTTTCCTGCACCTCGATCTATGATTATTCGCGGAGATAACAATACCAAAGGCGACTGTATTTTCATTTCTGACTTTAGCGATAAGCGCTTTAAAGACAGCGAGTTTGAACTTATAAATACCTTAATTGAGTCTGGTCAAAGTGTATTACTATATCATGTCCCGGAATATGGAAAGATTTATAGGCCGTTATGCGATAGGTTCTTTGAGTTATTGCATTTCAAAAATGCCGAGGTTTGCGTGTTTGGCATGGAAGTGGAAACGACCAACGTAGTCTTTTTGAATCCCAATTTACTGAAATTTGTTCCAGAGCAGCTTGCAGAAGTGTCAGGTCGCCGTGTCTTTGTCTCAAAGCGCAGTGAGAGCGAAATATCGAGTGAGCATGTTGTAGAGTTTATCAACGACGTTAATGAAAAAGATATTGTGATTACAAACATAAGTGAATTGAGTGATTCTCTTATCAATGTCACTTAAAGTTTGTGCTAATTTTTACTGAAGCTTTGAAATGAATGTAAAATATTTTGATGTTGAATGGTACCTTAAAACGTACCCAGACGTTGCAGAAGCGGGTGTAGACCCGCTCATTCATTTCGAAAAATATGGAAGAAAAGAGGGGCGGATTCCCTGTAATCTGCCCGCCCTGGCGCTAGAGCGTGAATTATGGGCTAATGCATTCACTGCAGAACCTAAGCTTGCTGAGCTCGAAAGTTATGCTATAGAAAGCAATATAAACGCAGTTTATGCCAACAGAGTGCTCGTTTCCTTTTATCTTTTTTCTAAGAATACAGCCAGAGCAACCTACCATGCCAATGAGATATGGAAAAAGCTTCCAACAGCGACATCATTATTCTGCCTTGAGGAGCTATACCTTTTAAGGTTTGATTGCTATTTTCAAAGCGGCCAACTCCTAGAAGCAAAAAATTTGCTAGCTGATTCTGATTGGCCAGAAAGTACTTCGAAAAAATTGGCAGAAGAAATGGCTTTTGGCGACCAACGTCCTCTGCAAGCGCTTAACGAAGTGTACAAATCAAACGGGCTTACCATTCTCTCAAAAAGAAACACTATCCCCCCTTTTGATGCTTTATGTTCGCAGAATCCTAAGCCCTCTATCGTTAGTCAGCTAGCTCAGTATTTTTCGTCGAATAAGGTATCTATTATTGTTCCAGCTTTTAACGCTGAGAATAGCATTACTACTTGTTTGTCTTCATTGCGTCAACAAACATGGAAAAATGTTGAAATTATTGTCATTAATGATTATTCGTCAGACAACACTCAGGCAGTAGTTGAATCTATTTGTCGTAATGAACCAACAATACGTTTGATAAATAACACTAAAAATTTAGGCGCATATACGTCTAGAAATATAGGTATGAAAGCCTCTACGGGAGAATATCTAACGGTAATGGATGCCGATGATTATGCTCACCCTCAAAAAATTGAAAAGCAAGTTCTACCATTATTATTTGGGCGCAAGGTAAAAGGCACAGTATCACATTGGGTTAGGTGTGATGAGAACCTGAATTTCTCCGCTATTAGAACCGGTCGCTCTTGGGTGCACAGAAATATATCTTCACTGATGGTGAAACGTGAGGTCTTGTCGATATTAGGAGGGTGGGACGAAGTAACTGTGAATGCCGATACCGAGTTTTACGAACGGCTAAGGAATAAGTTTGGACCTCATTCGATTAAAGAGATTTTGCCTGATGTGCCGATGTCGTTTGGTCGCACCCATTTCTCATCACTCACGCAAAACAAGCTAACGCATACGGTTACACAGTTCGGCGGGGTGCGCAGACAATACATGAATTTTGCCCGCATTTGGCATAAAAAAGCCGATATATTAGTAGCGCCAAGTCAGTTGCTGCCTCGTCCGTTTCCAGTCCCTCCAATAATGTTAAAAGAAGAAGATGAATGCAACGCGAAACAATTTGCGCGCTGGAGTGATGCATTAAATGAAAAGTGGTACTTAAGCCTGTATTCAGACGTGAAAATGTTGGGTAAGGGGCTACATGAACATTTCTGGGAAACTGGAGAAACAGAGGGGCGATATCCTTCGCCCTTGTTTTGCCCAGATGCTTACAGGTATAAGTTCAACTTAAGCTCGAACGACTCCCCTACATATCATGCGTTAGTGTCTAACTGGAATTTTAGTTCGCCTGTGGAAATCACCGGAAGCAAAAAGGCCCCAAAAGAAAACAGTGTAAATGTGGCGTTATTCGGGCATTCGGTTTCTACTCATATCTTTGGTGCAGAAAGAAGTTTGCTAGATATGGCGAAAGCACTAAATAGCAGTGCAAATATTAATCTTACGATTTTTCTTCCAGCATGCACAAACCAGCAGTATATCGAAGAGTTATTAAAATACTCAGATTCCATAGTCTTTATTCCCTTGCCTTGGATGAAAAGAAATAGGGCGGTATACAGTGAGATTGTGACGTATCTAAAGCGCCGTTTCGTTTCAGATAAAGTTGATTGTGTTTATGTGAATACTATCATGTTGCTAGAACCCTTCCTTGCAGCGAAGGCAGCCAAAATTTTAAGTGTTGTGCACGTAAGAGAATTGGTAGAGTTTGACGTAGATTTAACTAATATTCTTGAGGAAACGCCAGAACAATCAAGGCGTCGCGTGTGCGAGAGTGCAGATTTCTATATAGCCAACTCAAACGAGACATCTAAGTGGTTAGCAGCCCCTCAACAGACGAAAGTTATTTACAATTGTATTGATAATTATGGCCACTCATCTAAAGCGCCTGATCCTGAAGTATTAAAAGTTTGCATGATAAGTAGCAATGTTAAGAAAAAGGGGGTTTACGACTTTTTCGAAATAGCAAAATTATGCAAACACAACCCTAAAATCCAATTCACATTATATGGGCCTTCAACGATTGATGTTAAGAAAGCATCCGAGAAATTCGGGTGTAGTAATATTAAGTTTGCTGGCTATATAGCCGAGCCCTCTAGAGCATTGGCCAAGCATGATGTTGTTTTAGCGCTGTCTAATTTCAAAGAGTCTTTTGGTCGTACTGTTGCAGAAGCCATGTCTATGGGGCGAGTTGTGGTAGCTTATGAGTGGGGAGCTTTAGGCGAGTTGTTAAACGAAGAATCTGGTTGTTTGGTGGAATATAAAGATAATATTGCGGTTGTTGCTACCTTAGAGCGCTTGTTAAACAATTTAAAATTGAGAGAGATGATCCAGCAGGAAGCAGCTTTGAGAGCGAAAGCGTTATTTAGTCGTGACATGTTTAACAAAAGATTGAGCAACCACATAATTCACCTGATTAAAAACCAAAGCGTTGATAAAGTTCGGGTTACTTCCTAGGGATCCCCCATTAAAATGCAATTCATTTTTCATATAGGCCCACCTAAAACGGGCACTTCAGCAATTCAGTATTGGTGTGAAACGCACAGAGATGAATTGTTAAAGCACAATATCTACTATCCGGCACACGATGTGGATGCAAACGGAATAAGCCCTGGAAATCTTCAAAGCATCTACAGTATAGGTGAGGAAAATAACCACTTAACGCTTAATACAAAAAAACTCCAAAAACTCATTGGAGACGCAGAAGAACAAGGGGCGAATACCGTTCTGTTGTCATCCGAGTTTTTTTTTAAAAGGGTTAATGAGCTTGCCGAGCATGTTCCAGGTGCAAAGTTTATCGCTTATATTCGATTTGAATTAGAACTATTAGAGTCTAACTATAATCAGGCGGTGAAAAGGCATAAAAGGGTGGTTACATTTAAATCTCCTCAAACTCCTCGCGCAGACTCCATAAAGTTTCTATCAAGGCATATAGAGTCATTTGGCATTCAACGTTTTATTCTTCGGCCATACAGTAAAACTGTGTTTAAAAATAACAACATCGTATCTGACTTTCTGGCGCAGATACCACTTTCGGATAATGCCACGCTGTTTGTTGACTCCCGCAAAATAAACCCACGTTATTCAGCCGATGGAGTCGAGTTTAAACGTTGGCTTAATCAATATGAGCTAGGTCCTTTACAAGAGAAACTAGACATTTATTTACAAGCACAAGGAAGCAATGCCCCCCCTTATTCCTTTATAAATAGGGACACGTTTAACTGGTTAAAAGCGGGTTATCTCGAAGAATTAGAAAATTTCTTTAAACAGCATCAAGTAGCTGATAGCGACAGGTTTATTCGTGAGTGTAGAGGTATAGAACAAGATCCAATCAGGGTGCAATATATAGATAGGCAGCGGATGTCTGCACTGATTAAAGGCTTTATTACTGAAAGCAAAGAAAATGCCCAGTTAATATTACGTTTTTACCAAGACAACCATGCAAAAGCTAGGTCCTGGTTGGATAAAGCAAAAATGCAGCTTTTGTACGCACACTTACCTTTAGCATTAAAGGTTAAAGCGAAGCTTTCGGAGAATGGCGGAGGGATTACCTCTGTAGTTTCCGAGGCTTTAAGAAACTCTTTTGAACGACAAAAAACGACGGCCGTTCATGCAGGGCAGAAGGTACAGAAACGCTGGGCGAATTCACCTTCTAGAGATGTTTACCCAAGTGTAGAAGTGGTCTCACATCATATTCCCAATACTTCAGGTAAAGCGTTTGCATTGGCGCTTTCAAAAGTGTATCGAGGGTCTGATTTATTCAATGCTTATTCAGCCCCAGAGGCGAAAGCGCTAAAAAATGGTCAAAGTATTTGGTTGCCTAGTGGTACCCGTATTGTGCATGGGCACTTTCCATTCCACGAAAACCAGCTAAAGGTTTTTCCGAATGCAGTGCATATTTGCTGGGTTCGCGATCCCATTGAAAGGCTATGGTTGCACTTCAATCATACCTTAAACTTTCAGCAGCCCTATCATTTACATTGTCAGCTTCTCGCGTTGGCGAAACAGAATGGACTCTCAACGCTAGAAGATCTGTTTGACGAATTCATGAAGGTAGATCAGTTTTCCTCAATAAAAAATACTTATCAAGCCTTCCTTACCCCTAAAGGTATTGATAAATTTGCCTTTATTGGGTCTATTCATAAGTATCCGAGTGAACTAGAAAGGCTAGGGGAATTGTTAGGAAAGCAATTTCCCGCCAATTATGAAGAATATGGTGCGCCGGAAATAGAGAACGCTGTGAGCTATGAAAAAAACAAAGTATTGATTAAGAATGAATACAAATTTATCACTGATTATTTGTGAAAAATTGGTACGATAAAGGAATCACCCAATAAGTTAAGCTAACACGAGAATGGCAATGAGTAGAAAGGGAATTATCTTGGCTGGTGGCACAGGCACGCGTTTGCACCCGCTGACGAAAGTAGTTAGTAAACAATTAATGCCGGTTTATGATAAGCCGATGATTTTTTATCCGCTTACCACTTTAATGATGTCGGGTATCCGTGATGTACTTATTATAACCACCCCAGATGAACAGCAACGTTTTATCGACCTTATTGGCGACGGCTCTGCATTAGGGATGAATATTCAGTATGCTGTTCAACCTTCACCCGATGGTTTGGCGCAAGCGTTTCTTATTGGCGAACAGTTCATTGGAAACGATAGTTGCTCTCTTGTTCTAGGTGATAATATTTATTACGGACATGATTTAAAACTTTCACTCCAAAACGCATATAAACAAGAACATGGTGCCACGGTATTTGGTTATCACGTGAACGACCCAGAACGCTATGGAGTAGTTGAATTTGATGACGAATGGAAGGCGCTTTCTATTGAAGAAAAGCCTGCCGTGCCGAAGTCAAACTACGCGGTAACCGGTTTGTACTATTACGATAATCGTGTGGTTGACTTTGCAAAAGAAGTAAAGCCGTCTCACCGTGGTGAGCTTGAAATAACCGACCTTAACAACTTGTATTTGGAAGATGGTAGTTTGAAGGTGGAGTTAATGGGGCGTGGTTCTGCTTGGCTTGATACGGGTACACTCGACTCTTTATTAGACGCAGCCAATTTTGTTGCAGCCATTGAGAAGCGTCAAGGCTTGAAGGTGTGCTGCCCTGAAGAAGTGGCCTATCGAATGGGCTACATTGATGCTCACCAACTTGAAAAGCTTGCTGCCCCCCTTAAGAAAAGTGGGTACGGCGATTATTTGCTAAAAGTAATCAGCGATAGAGTGAAAAATTAAATAGATAAAGATAAGCAAGAAGGTGGCAGTAGCCACCTTCTTGCTTATGTGAATATATGGAACGCACATGCAAGTCATTAAAACAGATATCCCAGACGTAAAAATTATTGAACCGAAAGTGTTCGGCGACGAGCGTGGTTTTTTTCTAGAAACCTTTCGTACAGACTGGTTTAAACAGGAATGCGCTGAGGTAGACTTTGTACAAGACAACCACTCTAAGTCGCGTCAAGGTATTCTGCGTGGGCTGCATTATCAGTTACAACAAACACAAGGTAAGCTAGTTCGCGTGGTTAGCGGTGAAGTTTACGATGTCGCCGTAGATATGCGTAAAGATTCATCTACCTATGGAAAATGGGTAGGGGTTACCTTGTCTGCTGAAAACAAGCGCCAACTTTGGGTGCCAGCGGGTTTTGCCCATGGTTTCTACGTTACCAGTGAATCGGCTGAGTTCGTGTATAAGTGTACCGACTATTATCATCCTGAGTCTGAGATATCAGTAAAGTATGATGACCCTACTTTGAATATCGACTGGCCGTTAGTGAAGGGTGAAAAGCCTTCTCTATCTGGCAAAGACGAAGCGGGACTGGCCTTTGTCGATGCGCCAACGTTTTTAATAAGCAGGGATTAAAGGAATAACAATGAAAATTGTCGTTATTGGTAATGCAGGGCAGTTGTCTTACGAACTAGTGCGTATTCTGGGTGAAGATACGATTTGTCTTGGGCCAGAAGATACGGATATCACCAAATTAGATGTGCTATCAGCAACGCTGGCTCAATTAGCACCTGATGTCATCATCAATGCAGCTGCCTACACAGCGGTAGATAAAGCGGAAGAAGATCAAGCCTTATGCCATGCTATTAACGCCGCTGCGGTTGAAAACTTAGCCAAGTACTGCAAGCAAGCCGGCGCGTTTTTGGTTCATGTGTCTACCGACTATGTCTTCAATGGTCATAAGGGCTCACCGTACCTACCTAACGACCCCATAGAGCCACAAGGCGTGTATGGCAAAACCAAAGCGGATGGCGAAAAGGCGTTACTCGACATATTGCCTGAAGCAAGTTGCTTAATTCGTACCGCGTGGGTGTATTCCGCTCATGGTAATAACTTTGTAAAAACCATGCTTAAGCTAATGGCAGATAAACCTCAGCTTACCGTGATAGACGACCAAATTGGTACGCCAACCTGGGCGAAAGGGTTGGCCGACGCGTGTGTGAGTGCCGCCCAAAACAAAACAGTAGGTGTGTATCACTGGACCGATGAAGGCGTGGCCAGTTGGTACGACTTTGCACTCGCCATTCAAGAGCTAGGATTAGAAAAAGGCTTTTTAGACAGTGCAATTCCTGTATTGCCTATTCCAAGTAGTCAGTATCCCACGCCAGCTAAGCGCCCTCACTACAGTGTGCTAGATAAAACGTCAGCAAGAGAAGCGTTTGCAACATGTAACCCAACCCATTGGCGCAAACAGTTGTCGGCCATGATGGACGAGCTTAAAGCGGCGCAATAAGCCGCAACACACAAATTCAAGTTTGGTAAATAAAACATGAGTAAAACAATTTTAGTCACAGGTGGCGCAGGGTTTATTGGCTCAGCGGTGGTACGTCATTTAATTAACGATACCGACCACACAGTCGTCAACCTAGATAAGCTAACCTACGCGGGCAATTTGGAGTCACTAACGTCGGTTTCAAGCAACGAACGTTACAGCTTTGAGCAAGTGGATATTTGCGATGCTGACGAAGTGAAGCACGTGTTTAATACCCATCAGCCCGATATTATTATGCATTTGGCGGCGGAATCTCATGTAGACCGTTCAATTGACGGCCCAGGTGAATTCATTCAAACCAACGTAGTGGGCACTTACACCTTGCTTGAACAAGCAAGAGCCTATTGGTCTGCACTTGAAGGCGAAAAGAAAGCCGCCTTTAAATTTCATCATATTTCTACCGATGAAGTATACGGCGACCTTCCTCATCCCGATGAAGTAGAGCCGGGTACTGAATTGCCGTTATTCACGGAAACAACACCGTATGCGCCAAGTTCCCCTTATTCAGCCAGTAAAGCCAGTTCAGATCAGCTAGTTCGCTCGTGGCTTCGCACATACAAGTTACCCACGTTAGTCACCAATTGTTCTAACAATTACGGCCCGTACCATTTCCCCGAAAAGTTAATTCCGCTGGTTATTCTAAATGCGTTAGCCGGTAAGCCCCTTCCGGTATATGGCAAAGGGAACCAAATTCGAGATTGGTTGTATGTGGAAGACCATGCCCGCGCGTTAGTTGTGGTTGCGCTAAACGGTGAAATTGGCGAAACCTACAATATTGGTGGGCACAACGAAAAACAAAATATTGAGGTGGTGCAAACTATTTGCGCTATTTTAGATGACGTTAAGCCTAAAGAAGGCAAGTATGCAGAGCAAATTACTTACGTACAAGATCGCCCTGGCCACGATATGCGCTATGCTATTGATGCAAGCAAGATAGAACGGGAACTTGGATGGAAGCCCCAAGAAACCTTCGAAAGTGGAATTCGTAAAACCGTTGAATGGTATTTAAATAACGAAGGCTGGTGGAAAGCGGTTCTTGATGGAAGTTACCAAGGCGAGCGTTTAGGTACGGGAAACTAGTAACCTAAGCCTAAACAGATAAATCCATGGTGTGATACACTAAAAAACCGTTTTGAATAAAAACGGTTTTTTTATTTTACTCGCGATTACTCCGTCAATGAAAAAAATACTTATGCGCTCAGTTAGAGCTGCACTCCAATTAATACCTAGCTCGATGAAAAGCAGGCTAAAGCGCAGTGAAAAGCTCACAACTTTTTATGTTACATCGGTAAGAAAGGCAGGGTTGTTTTTCGATGCCCCCACAACAAAGCAAACCCAAGCTCTTTACACGCAGTGGTTGAATTTTAAACGTGATGTTCTGGTTAGTGAAAAAAAGGCTCGATTATGGCAAGCCGTTATATTTGGCGCTGGACAAGTTGAACATACGATTGAAAGCGTTAAAAACGCAGGAGCCACGAAATATTTCGTGCTTTCTAATCATTCGTCTGGCTTTGCGCAATTATTAGAAGACGAACACTTCGATAGCACTGTACCAGTTTTGTTTTTAGCCAGTGGAAGCGCGTTAGCGCCGCATGCAGTAGAGCACTTTTTAAGTGCCATCGCTAATCGAGATGTGGGGGTTATTTATTGTGATACCGATGAGATTGGTTCAACCGGTACTCGAAGTAAGCCGAAGTTTTTCCCTGATTGGAATCCCGATTTACACTTTTCTACTGCCTATGTTCAATCAGGTGTTATGTTTGATACTTCATTGCTTAAACATGACTTTCTATTTGAGACTAAATCAGCAGCACAGTTATTAGCAAAGCTTGCAACAATACATTCGAATTTAAGCGTGTATCACATCCCACTTCCGCTTATACACGTTTGTAGAGAAGAAAGTGAAATACTAGAAGAGTTAGCGCTGGTAAAAAAAGAGGTAAGCCATCAGGCTTGCGTACAGGTTACTTGTGATGGTGCGTTCAAACTAAACAAGCTATTGTGGGAAAACACAAACCCTTTAGTTAGTCTTATCATTCCTACTAAGAATGGCAAAGCGCTAGTGCAAGCATGTATCGAATCTATTAGAAACAAAACCAGTTACAGTAACTATGAAATCATTTTGATCGACAATGCCTCTGATGATCCCGAAAGTATTTCATATTTTGAAGAATTGGATAAGTTACCAGACGTTAGGGTGCTCAAATATCCGCAGCCGTTCAATTATTCTGCAATTAATAATTTTGGTGTTGAACACGCAAAGGGAAGCCTTGTTGCGCTAATAAATAATGACATAGAAGTTATTGCGCCAGAATGGCTAACTTATATGGTAGGACATGCTCAGCGCGAAAATGTAGGTTGCGTTGGTGCAAAATTAATTTACTCAGATACGCGTATTCAACATGCTGGTGTTGTTCTAGGTTACGGTGGTGGAGCGGGGCATGCTCACAAGAACTTTCCTCGGCTTCACACGGGGTATCTTAATAGAATTAATGCAACGTCAAATTACAGTGCGGTAACAGCAGCTTGTTTAGTTGTTAAAAAAACACACTTTAATACAGTAAATGGTCTTAATGAAGATTTAGCGGTAGCATTTAACGATGTAGACTTCTGTTTACGGGTGCAGGCGTTAGGAGTGAGAAACGTATATTGTGCTGAGGCCGAATTGTTTCACCATGAGTCAGTAAGTAGAGGGTTAGATATTTCACCTGAGAAGGCGGCAAGATTTAATAAAGAACTTGCTTATTTGAAAACTACATGGTCACATATTATTGAAAGGGATCCTGCCTACAGCCCAAATTTAACGCTTAAACGTGAAAATTTTTCTATAAAAACAAAAGAAGAGTTAATGAAAGAGCGTGGTTGAATAATAATAGTTTAAGAAGTCAGTAAGCTGAAATACAATACGTTAAACATTAGAATAAAATCTATAACGATTGCCGTATTCAAGAGTGTTGGGTAAGTTTAATTACGCTTAAAAGTTAACCTACGCAAATGGTTTTTAAATTTGTATTAATTGGAGAATATTTAAATGGAGAGTGCATTGCCAAAGCTTAAAATAGCCGTAGCAGGTACAGGTTATGTGGGGCTTTCAAATGCTGTGCTACTTGCGCAACACAATGAAGTCAAAGCAGTAGACTTGGTAGCAGAAAAAGTCGACATGCTAAATAATAAGAAATCGCCAATTGAAGACAAAGAGATTTCTGAATACCTAACGACTAAAGCGCTTAACCTAGAAGCAACACTTGATGCTGAAATTGCATACAAAGACGCTGACTATGTAGTGATTGCTACTCCAACCGATTACGACCCACAAACTAATTACTTTAATACTGGCAGTGTCGACGCGGTCATTAAAACCGTAATGAGCATTAACCCCAATGCGGTGATGATCATTAAATCAACGGTACCAGTGGGTTTCACAAAAGAAGCCAAAGAGCGTCATGGTTCAGAAAATATTATTTTTTCGCCTGAGTTCTTACGCGAAGGCAAAGCCTTGTACGACAACCTTTACCCTAGCCGTATTGTTATTGGGGAAAAAAGTGAGCGTGCAGAAGTGTTTGCCAAATTGCTTCAGCAAGGTGCGATAAAAGAAGACATTAATGTTTTGTTCACCGACAGTACTGAAGCCGAAGCCATTAAGTTATTCGCTAACACGTATTTGGCGATGCGAGTGGCCTATTTTAACGAGTTAGACAGCTACGCAGAGCGTAATGGGTTAGATACAAAGCAAATTATTGAAGGCGTAGGGCTAGACCCTCGTATTGGCAGTCACTACAACAATCCTAGCTTTGGCTATGGGGGGTATTGCCTGCCTAAAGATACCAAGCAGCTTTTAGCTAACTACAGTGAAGTGCCTAACAATATGATTCAGGCTATCGTAGATGCTAACCGTACCCGTAAAGATTTTATTGCCGATTCTATCGTTAGCCGTAACCCTAAAATTGTGGGTGTGTATCGCTTAATTATGAAGTCAGGGTCGGATAACTTCCGTGCTAGTGCTATTCAAGGCATTATGAAGCGCATTAAAGCGAAGGGTATTGAAGTTGTAGTGTACGAGCCGGTTCTCGAAGAAGACGAGTTTTTCCGTTCACGGGTAGTTAACGATTTAGAAGAGTTTAAGAAAATCTCTGACGTGATTGTAGCTAACCGAGTACTTCCTGATATTGAAGATGTGATTGATAAGGTATACAGCCGCGATTTATTTGGGGCTGATTAAGGGTGTTAATCATTGAATAATTGAGAAACCGAGCCAAGTGCTCGGTTTTTTATTGAACCGCTCAACGAATAAAAAGTTTGAAAATTAAACCTTTACTGATTATCTTTAGCAGCACAATAAAATAAAACGGCATGCAGCTGAAAATAAGCCTGTTTAACAAAGGCGGCTAGTTAGCATGTGAAGTACGTATTATCTTGGAATGTTAAAATGGACTTTATGCATAAAGCGCGCACGCGTTTGGCTTTGATTGTGTCTGTACTGTCCCTTACAGCTTGCGGTGTTAGCCCCACAGAACCTACTATCTACTACAAACCAAAAAACACCTATAGTTCTCTCCCTGCTCACGCAGACACCGAGCATGTAAGCGAATCCATGTTAAGTGCGCTTAGAGAGCGAAATCTCACAGCGACCACGGGGTTCCATGTGTTGCCATACCGCAGTGGGCGCTGTAAAGCATCTTTACTGTACAGTGTTACGCCGGCCAATATGTCAGGGCTATTTTTAAACGGTAAAGATCTCTTTTCCGGCGCTTATTTAGTGCTTTCCTATGACGATGGCGACTGGGAGTTAACGAATTCTCGCAGCCGTACCAGTACTATTAAATCGATAAGCGCAGAAGATGCCATTGAAGATAACCTTGACGCGCTGCGTCAGTACGAATTGTACGTGCGCCTAAGCGGCAACTTAGATGAAGATGCGCTAGAAGATTTAACCGAAATATTTGTTGAGAATGGCATGACTATGCCAGCGGTTATCGTAGCGAACAGCCGTTATCATAAGCTCATTAAGCAAAGCGCACTGTCTTCGAGTCGTTTGTATTTTGATGCGCCAGCGGCCATTGAAGGCGCGTCTTTTATTGCATCAACACCTCAGCAAAATGATGTCGACCTTATTTACAGCTATTCAGGAAACGGCGCTTCCAACAATGCCCTTCAGTTAAAAAACATCATTTTAGAAAGCAACTTCAACAAGGCATGTAATGCAAAAGGCACTTTCGTATCACAGCCCAAGCTTAACTTGTTAGCCAAAAAGCGCTTTAGTGATGAAGAGTTGGTGTTGGGATTGCCAGCTGATGCCGACTTTAATCAACTGCCTGTTCAGCACAAGCTTATTGCACAAGGAAAATACCTAAATTGGTTGGGGGAGAACAAGGCATATACCCTTTCGGAAAAAACCAAAGACAAGTGCCTAGAAAAGAATGCGACCCAAGATGTACTTGCACGTTGCGCAGCAAGAAAACGTGATGCCGATTCAGTTATGCAGGATGAAAAGGTGGTGTTTGGATGGTAGTGCGCAACGCTAAAGCCATACTTTTACTGGCTTTTTTCTTTATTTATTTTGGTTTAGAGCTGAGTTTTAATTTACTGCTGGTGGATGTGTATTCGCTACCGCTAGAAGATTTGTTTGGCGATAAACATCATCATGCTGCGCGTTTAGAGTTGTTTGGCCGTATGCTTTCTGGCTTTGGTCTTTCACTGGCCATTGTCTCTTTTGTGCCTGTTCAAAAATTGCTTTTTTGGAAAAAAGAGCAGGCTTCATCGTTGCCAGGTAAGCAAAGCTTGGTGGTGAAAGGCCTTGCCTTTTTACTGCTTTGGGTAGCATTGGTGCCCTCATTAAGGCTGTTTGTGGATGGCTGGGCGCACGCAACTTCTAGTGACGCAAAGTTAAGTGCCGTGCGGGCAATTGCCTATCGAGAAGCTTATCTAAACGATTTGGTAGAAATTGACAGGTTCGACGAGTTTAATGCCATTGCCAGTGATGAAGCCCGTCGTGATTTGGTGATAGCGTTGCTGCCTTCATTGGCTTTCTCCTCAACAGGGTTTAATGCCTTAATTGAACGTAATGTCGAGGCCATGGCCGACACCCTATTAAGTAACAGGCAAAAATCCCAATTCGCCAAAGAAGGGTTGCCCAGGCTTCGTGAGTTTGATGCGCTATACCAAAGCGAACTTCGTTTATACATGAATGCGCAAAAAAAGCGCCAACAAGCCCTTAGTGCATTAAACGATATTGATACCCTTGAGGCGGAAACCGCCGCTCATGTGGATGCCATATACCTTTATTTAGAAAATAGCTGGAAACGCTATGTTACAGGCATTGATGAGACCTACGACGACATCAAGCAGTATGCCAGTAACGACAGTATTCAAGACGCGCATCGCCAGTTTAAAGATCAGTACCGTGACGATTGCAAATCTCAGGTGTGTAAAGACAACGTGAAAGTTCGCCACGCAAACTGGCTAAATGAGCTCGATATTCCCATGATGTATGTCACGCCCGACGATATATTGTTTACCCTTTACGGCACTGAGGAGCGAGTTCGTTCTATTTTGCGTAAAGGGCGAAAAAACGCCCTTAGGTATGTATATCATGTGGACGAAGATATTGAAGAGTACGAGCAATGGTTACTGTCTCCAGGGGGGAGTGAACACGCGCGCTTGTATTTGGCTGAACGGGGCGTAGTTTTGGCTGAGCATTGGCAGTTGCAAAACACCAGTGCCATATTTAAGGCGGTGACTCAAAAATATCAAAGCCAAGTAGACAAAGTTTGGCCCGAATACCTGCAAGGGTCTCAGTTTAAAGTTCAAAATTCGACTATGGGCCAATACGATTTCTCATTGCTTCCCATCGTTGAAAAGAAAGCAAGAAGCATAATGGGGCGCTTCTATTTAACCAACTTCACGCCGGGTGAATCGGAAAGTGCCTATTTGCAACGTTGGTTGAAGTCACAAGACAATATTTCGTTTATCCGCATGTTATCCAGTACAGCCGCTGAGGCAGCTTTCTCTAAAGGCGGTGGCTTGTATCAAATCGGTGTTGATGCGGTTAAATTATCCATTGTGCCGCAAACCAGTATTTTGTTGAGTTTCATTGCCGTCTTCGCTCTTGCCATTAAATTTATAGTGCAACTGTTTAAGGGCTATCCTAAGTTTTACGCTGTATTTCTTATTGGTGTGATGACGATAGTGCTTGTGGTGCCCACGGTAAAAAGCGTTACTGATAGCCATTCATACTCTGCCATGATGGCCAATTTTTCAGAAGAGTTTCATAAAGATGACCCTGTCAGTCGTGTAAAGATGAAGCTATTTGGCGTGGCGCTAGATTTAGAAAATGGCGTATTTACCGCTTACCGACATAATCCAGCCAAGCAGTTGGTTGCCGCGCCTTTGTTTCATTTTCAAAAGAATGAAAAGGGAGAGGTGGTGGAATCTACAGCGGTAACCAGCCTTCGGTATTATGACGATGCATTCAACACCGTATTTAGCTTTCTACCGAGTCATGTTTTTGGGTTTAGTGAGCGTGATGGTTTTAACGCCAACGTATCTTTAATTAAGCCTGATAACAGCATTGCGGCTTACATGGGCATTGAAATGGCAGGCAATAAGGTAAAGTCGGTGGCTATCCCCAATTTTCTTGCCTCTACAGATTTAGGCTTTTTAGCCGAGCAAGCCTTTATCCTAAATCATGATCCCCTCGCACTCACGCTGGATTATATTTCTAACTACGATTCTCCAGAGTATTGGGTTGAAATTGCTAACGGCCGAGCATTTCGCTCTACGCTGATTGAAAAATTAGAAGCGGTGTTGCCCGGCGTGATAGAAGGTAATACCCGCCTTAGAAAACTACTAGAAAGCCAAGTGAAAAAAGGTAAAGCAAACATTTTACTGTATCAAGCGACGGCGGGAGCGAAGTACCAATGTTTCGTTATGCCTACACTGACGTCAACAGACTTAGCCAATGCCCTGCTAAGTAATCAAGTCGATTACGAAAAAATAGAAGATTGTTGGATTGAAATATGATGAGTAAATTGAAAACTTGGGCGTTTCGTCAGTTAAGCGAAAAAACGCTGCCCATTATCTTACTGGTATTGGTGGCAAGTGCATCGGCGTATTTTAGCCAACAACAAGAACAGCAATTGGCTGAAAGCTTAAAAACATTAGAAAGAATTAAAATAAAGTTGTCGTTAATGGGGGACGAGTAAATGTCTGAAGATAACAAAAAATCATGGTTTTCATTTGAGGTAAATATCCCAGTATTGCTGGGGTTCGTGGTAGCACTTTATTTTATGTATTCAGGCCACGTAGCCACTATGGAAAATGCAGAAAAAACGTCGGCACTGCTATCCAAATATGAAACCTTGCTAGACAACGCCATTGCTAACGACCCCAATGTGCTGAAAACCTACAAAGCAAATATGAAAAAAGTAGAGCAGTCTATGTCGCCTGAAGAAAAACGACTACTGTCGTTACTGCTTAATGTTCAACAGGCTAATGGGTCACAATAAGCGTAGTTGCTTCTTTATACATTCAAAATTTGCCGTGCTTTTTCCACAATGGCTTTACTTATGGTGTAATCGGCGCGGCTTTTTCCGGTAATAGCGTAATAACGTTCGTTTAACGACGGGGCGTTACCAATACAATGCACATCATATTGCGCCTCAACATGTTCTGCTATGGCAGAAGGCGCGCAAAACACACCAAAATCTTCACTTCCAAAAAGCTTTAACAACGCCGTATCATCAAATTCAGCCACTATTTTAGGATAGAGCTGTTCGGTCTCAAGCCAGCTAGTCAGCGCATGCCGAATACCTGACGTATGGCCTTGCATGAGAAGAGGCATCTCGTTTAAACATTGGGGAAAGTGCTGGTGTGGGTGAAGTGGGTGTTTCGCAAAAAAGCTCATCGCGCTTTCGCCTAAAAAGAAACTGCTGGCATTAATTTGGGTTCCGGGTGCAATCCCTCGGTCGGCCACAATGAAATCAATGGCATTTATTGCTAACTCTTTAAGTAAACCGTCGAAGCTATCTTCCTTAATAATGTATTTAACATTGGCGTGCTCTCGCATGGTGTGATGCACAAAGTCGTAGAAGAGCACTTTGGGAATGCCGTTAGTGATGCCTATCACAAACTCTTTTGAACTCACGTCCTCATGGCTGTTTAATATTTCCGCCAGTTGATTGCCTTTATTGAATATCTCACTGGCATGCTGAAACACCACTTTGCCTTTCGTGTTTAGGTGTAACCGCTTATTTACGCGATCAAATAAACAGTAGCCAAGTTGATTTTCAAACGTAGACAGTTGCCCACTCACCGTTTGTGGCGTAACGTGAAGTAGTGAAGCCGCTTTGGCTATACTTCCTTCTCGTGCAACAAGAAAAAAGTAATAAAGGTGATGGTAATTTAAGTGATGCATAGTGTTTAAATTAGAATTTAAGTACTTCGGTATTTTCGATGTTATTCTAAGAATATAACAGATTTAATCTTGGTAGATCATGCATTACAGTATTACAGCTTAGTACAATTACGTACTGTAATAGCATAAAAACGGAAATTAGAAGGGTATATGGGAAAAGCGATCGATTTACGTGCCACACGCAAAACGTTATTCAAGCTGTTAAAACCTGAGTCAGACTTCTTCTGGGTTGCTATTGCCTATGGTGTTGCCATTAGTTTAATGACACTGGCGGTACCTATCGCCGTGCAAACGCTCATCAACAGTATTGCGAACATTGGTTCAACCCGCGCGGTTATTATCCTTGCCACGGTGCTCTTTTTAACTTTGTTTATTTCTGGTGTATTCAGCGCATTGCGTATGCGAATTATGGAATTCTACGAACGCAAAGTGTATGCAAGGCTCACGGCGGCACTGAGTCTGCGTACTATTATGGCCCCTCATAGCTATTTTGAAGGGCGTCAAAACACCAATGTGACTCAGCGGTATTTTGATATTATGACCCTCCAGAAAAATATCCCTTCATTGATGGTCGACGGCTTTGCACTTGTTCTTCAAATGCTGGTGGGCTTTACCCTCGTCTCGTTTTATCACCCTGCGCTATTCGTGTTTAATCTTGTCCTTATTTTGGTGATGTACGCCATATGGAAAATTTGGGGCGCAGGGGCGAAACGCACGGCCATTGAGCTTTCTCAAGCAAAGTACGAATCGGCAAAATGGCTTAACGACATTGCTGCAGCCCACGAGTTCTTCAAGTCTGCCGACCATGTGGAATATGCAGGGCGAAATACAAATAGCTATATCAATAATTACATTCACAACCATAAAAACCATTTCCATTACACATTTGCCCAAGTGGTGATGTTTTTACTGCTGTACGCGTTAGCCAGTGCTTCTTTGTTGGGCATTGGTGGTGTACTGGTGGTTCAAGGTCAGTTATCTATCGGCCAGTTAGTGGCTGCAGAACTGATCATGTCGGCAGTGTTTTTTGGCCTTTCCCGCTTTACTCAATATCTTAAGTTATATTACGAGTTGTACGGGGCTGCAGACAAAATTGGCTCAGCACTCATTATTCCTCAAGAAGATGTTAATGAAGATGCCAATCGTGTGCCCCGTTCTTCGCAGTTGGTGTTTAACAACTTAGTGTTGGAACATGGCACCGACAGCTGTTTTATCGATACCACGCTTAAAGCAGGGGGTAAGTATTTCATCACCACAGATAAAAGCTGGGTGCAAAAGCAACTTACTGCATTAATGAAGCGGTACGATAAACCCAGCAAAGGGGAAATCTTACTCGGCGATCTCAGTCTGTTCGATTACGATACTTATGAACTTCGCCAAGCCATTACAATTCTAGACCGCTCGCTAATAGTGGAATGTACTATAGAAGAGTATTTACGCTTAGCTAGCCCCAGTGTGAGCATCTCTGAAATGCGCCAGGTGTTGGCTGCCGTCGAATTATTACCGGTTGTGGATGCATTACCACATGGGTTATCTGAGCATATTTCCGTATTAGGCGCGCCTTTACAGCCATTAGAGTTTCTCTTGTTGAAACTGGCGGGGGTACTGATTGCACAACCTAAAGTCCTTATTATTAACCAGCACTTTGATGCGATTCCTAAAGCGCTTCGCCTGCGCTTGTTAGCGCATCTCGACAATTTAAAATGCACTGTGTTGTATTTTACCAATACCCCCGAAAGTGGCATGTTCACCGGCGCCATTCACTTGCACGATGATGTCACCGAGCTTGTAAATAGCAGTGAAGAGGGAGGGGCACACAATGAATAGTGCAGAAAAACGCTTTTTATACAATGTGACGTCTTTATCTACCTTGGTCATTCCTAAGTTACACCGTGTGGTTTGCGGGCTTATTGTGTTTATGGTGTTAGCCGCTGGCTTAATATTGTATTTCACCCCGTGGATCCAAACTGCCTATGGCACCGGCGCGGTAGATTCGCTCGACCCAAAAGATCGTATTCAAGCAATTAGTGCGCTGGTGGGAGGGCAAATAAAAACGTGGCATGTACGAGAAGGCATGCAAGTGAAAGCTGGCGATCCCATTGTTACGCTTATTGATGTTGACGCTGAACGACTAGACAAGCTTCAGTCTCAGCTTAACGCAGCGAATCAGCGTCACCAAGCCAATGAAATTGCAGTGGCGAATGCACAAAATAACTTGGCGAGGCAAATGTCGCTTCAGGCGCAGGGGCTCGTGTCACGAAAAGACGTAGAGCAGGCGCAAATAAAACTTCAGGAATTAAAAGCGAAAGCGGCGTCTTCACTTTCGGATATCAATGAAGTCAGTATGAGCTTATCGCGGCAAGCCACGCAAACGAAGGTGGCGCCAGTAGACGGCACCATAGTGCGACTGTTTTCTGGTGGAGTGTCTACTTATGTGTCCGCAGGTCAGGTATTAGGGCAGTTTATCCCTTCTAATGCGCAACGGAGTGTGCGCATAACCATTTCAGGTTTAGATGCTCCTTTGGTAAAGCCTGGCGCGAAAGCAAGATTACAGTTTGAAGGTTGGCCAGTCTTTCAGTTTAGTGGGTGGCCCGGCAGTGCAATAGGTACCTTTGGCGGTGAAGTGGTTTATGTTGAGCCCATGGCCAATGCAAGCGGAACATTTCAAGTATGGATTAAGGAAGACGAAAATGACGTACCGTGGCCACAAGAAAGCTCTGCTCGCTTAGGTAGCAGGGTAAAAGCGTGGATATTACTAGAAGAAGTGAAGTTAGGTTATGAGCTATGGCGACAACTGAATAACTTCCCACCGCAACAAACCTCAGAGACTTCTTCTGATAAGGCGTCAACCACGTGGTAAGGCTTTTGGTTAGAACAACGCTTATGCTCTTGGGCATTGCTGTGGTAGGCGCAGCACCTTTGTACGCGGGTGGAGATACCCATGATACTTCTCCCCAAAGGAAAGTCGCAGTAAATGCGCCCACGGTAAAAGCTTTAATTTCTTCGATGCAGCATCACCATCCTTATACTCGGGCAATAAAAGAGGGGAGTGTGCAAGCGGGCGCAAATCTCGATATTGCACAAAGTGCGTTTGACCCTTTTGTAGAGCAAAACAGTTTTTCGAGGGTTACAGGGTATTATCACGGCACATCGCTACAGCAGCGAGTGGTTAAGCCCATCGAGGATTACAACGCTTCAGTCTTCACTGAATATCGTATTACCAATGGCGATTTCCCCGTTTACGAACAAGAGTATGAAACGTTATCCGCAGGCGAAGCCAGTATAGGCATAGCGTTTTCTTTACTAAAAGGAAGAGACACCGATAAACGTAGAATGGGGGTTGAGAATGCGAGATTAGATTTTCAAGCCTGGCAAGCTGAAGCGAACGAATTACTCAATTCGTTTATTTATAAAGGGTTAAGTGACTACCTTATATGGTATGAAAGTGCGCTCCAGGTACAAGCGTTAGAGTCATTACTCGCCACAGTTTCTGAGCGTGAAAATGCCATTGCGACGCGGGTAAAACAGGGCGACTTAGCACAAATAGCGCTAACAGAATTTAGGGCAAATGTACTGCAACAAACCTTATTGGTAGAAAAGCTAAAACAAAAGAGAGATGGTTATGCGCACGCGTTGTCCTACTTTCTGCGAGATAGTAACGGCAACATTATTGATTTACGCCACGCCACCCTAGCCCCTAACGATATTGAATGGCCATTTTGGGTGGGAGAAGCACAGGTAAACACTTTACGTAGTCAGCTATTAGCGCACCCTACGTTGAAAAGCATGCGTTTGGCACAGTCACAAAATCAGAATAAAGTGCGATTAGCTAACAATGCTTTGTTGCCCAAGTTAGATGTTAAAGCCTCTATCGCCCAAGACTTCGGAGGGGGATCTACCACCCTTGATGATACCGAAAGTAAAGTTGGCTTGTCGTTCTCTTACCCTTTAGGCAACCGCCAGGCTAAGGCGGAGGTGACTAAAGCACAGAGCAAGAATAGGGAATTGGCGTTTAAGATAGATGCATTGCAACAAAGATTAGTTCAGTCATTCGAGCAAGCCTATACATATTGGCAACAAGCCAAACGTGTTGTGAAGCTGCAGGAAGAAAATGCAGAGTTAGCGCGGGAGTTATCGAGTATGGAACGCCAGCGATTCAATGAAGGTGATAGTGATATGTTCGTGCTAAATGCAAGAACTTCAGCAGAAATAAAAGCCCAAATGAAAGAAATTGAAGCGAGAGTCGATTTACTCAAGGCAGAGTTAACACTCTATAACGTTGCCGCGGCATTGCCTTTACATGCAAGTACCGCCGAATAACTGCGTTGTCTTATTGACTACGCGGAATGGCTATCTAATCGTAATCGCGCTATTAAAATCGTCTTCACTTAGACCAGCGGCAAGTGCGTAACCTTTTAACTTCGCGTTATCAACACCAGCATGTTGAGCAGTACTAAGGATTTTCATGACCTGTTCACGCTGTTCAACCGACTCTCGTACTGCAGTTTCTACTACCGTTTGTGCGCGGTTAGGGAAGACCGCTAATAATGCATCTACGACATACTCACCTACAAAAGGAACAGTATTGATGGCAGTTGTCATTATTTCAACTAGCTTGTTGGGATGTTCTTGAGACAAAGTTTGCACAATGCTATCTGCCGCATCAGGCTGGGTGAGTACGGCTACCCGTACTATTTCGTCTAACTCGTCAGGTGTAGCCACTGCCGCTGCTTGTACAACAAAGTCGACGTAAGTAGGCTCGGCCTTAATAGCTAGCTGAACAATGTTAGGGCAAGAACTTACTTCTTTTTCTATCGCGAGCTTAACAATCTCTTCAGTAGACGAAGGTTGGGCAGAAATTGCAGCGAAAATGATCTCACGGTATTTGTCGGGATAATAATCTAATGCTAAATCCACAACAGAAACCACTTCCTGTGGGTAATGACCAGCAATAGAGCTAATTGCTCTGCCTACCGACATATTCTGATCCACTTGTCGTTTTAAAAACGATAGTTGGATGTCATTATTTCGTTTAGCTTGAGATGACGTTTCTAATTCTGAATCCTTTGGCGAAGCAGTTTCTGCATTCGCGGTTTGTGCAAATACGTTTGCGCTTAGGGTAAGCGCTAGCGCACAAAGCGAAAGCTGTTTATTAATACGAAACATAAAACCACCTTATAATTATTGCGTAGCCACAATATAAATACTTTTATACGACTACTACTTTATAGGAATTAACCACCCATCCTATTAGTAATTAGTCCATATTGTCTACTAATTATCACATCTGACTAGAAAGTAACCGTGTAGTTCACTTTTATCAACTTTTTCACGTATTAGGGTTGACCTTTAGTTATAGATCTCTACAATGCGCATCCGCTTCGGGGGAAAAGCAAAACAGCCAACCTCTTAAGTCAGTCTCTACTTCCTTTATCGGCCAGTAAAGACGGGAGTTTAGAAGAAACGCTTCAGAAAATAAATTTTCAAAAAGTGTTGACAACAAAAACTTCCAGCGTATAATGCGCACCTCACTCGAACAGGGTGAGCCACTAAGAAGTAATAGCTTCTAGTGAATTGCGACGACCAAGGTTGTCCGCTAGCAAGGAAAACGAATCAACTGGGAGTAATGTTGGTCCTCCTTGCGCAGAAGCCACGACAAAAAACGTCATGATTCTGCACGATGTTCTTTAACAATTTAGACAAGACAATCTGTGTGGGCACTCGTTAAGAGTGTCACAACGACGATTCATATTTCGATATATTTAATTGAAGAGTTTGATCATGGCTCAGA
>MDTC01155287.1_pt1 | contig 26826 bp, 22 predicted proteins | sample 811181 | NCBI WGS metagenome assembly MDTC01 (sample SAMN05326644, study PRJNA326480) | marine metagenome | isolation source: seawater | place: Pacific Ocean: North | collected 2011
TGTCGAAGAATGGAGAAATGGTATTCCACTCAAAAGGGGAGGGACTCCGCTCGATGTGGCAAATACCACTGTTTTTTTAGCAAGTGATATGTCCTCATACGTTACAGGACAGACAATTCACGTCTGTGGCGGAATGCTTATGTAAGCTATGAACATTCGGCCAAGAAGAAATAGAAAGAATGCTGCGATTCGGGAAATGGTCCAGGAATCACACCTTGGGCTAGAAAATTTAATATTTCCAATTTTTTTGAAGGATGGAGTAAATATTAAAGAAGAAATACCCTCATTACCAAATATTTATAGATGGTCAATTGACTTATTACTCAAAGAAATTGAGAGTTGTATGGAACTTGGTATTCGGATATATGATATTTTTCCGGCTGTAGAAGATCACTTAAAGGACCAAACCGCCACGTTGAGTTATAATCCCTCCAATTTTTATTTAAAGGCCATCCAAAAAATAAAAGAAACATTCCCAGATCTTGTTTTGATGAGTGACGTAGCACTAGACCCGTATTCATCTGATGGTCACGATGGTATTGTGCGAAATGGAAAAATAATAAATGACGATACACTTCCCATATTGGCAAATATGGCTGTAGCTCAAGCTCAAGCCGGTATCGATATCATCGGTCCTTCGGATATGATGGACGGACGTGTGGGAGTTATACGCTCGGCTCTTGATGATGCCGGCTATACTGATACAAGTATTATGTCTTACACTGCCAAATACGCAAGTGCCTTTTATGGCCCATTTAGAGATGCTCTGAACTCGGCTCCAAAGTCAGGTGATAAAAAAACCTATCAAATGAATATTGCCAACAAAAGTGAGGCACTCATTGAAGCAAAACTGGATGTTGAAGAGGGTGCAGACATGATTATGGTCAAACCAGCCTTGTGCTATTTAGATGTGATTCACTTGCTTAACGACAATTTCGCAACACCAATAACTGCATACAATGTAAGCGGAGAATACGCGATGGTTCATGCCGCAGCTCAAAAAGGATGGGTTGATTATAATGCTGCAATGAATGAGATGCTCGTGAGTATTCGAAGAGCTGGTGCGGATGGAATTCTTACTTATTTTGCAAAAGACTTTGCACAATCTTTAGTTGATTAATCCATTCGATTGCCATGCATTATATAACAGATGATTTTTATAGTATCGATAAAATCCATGAGATCATTACTTCTGGAACGGAAATAGGTATTAGCGAAAGTTGTAAAAATAAAATTCGGAACTGCTCAAGTTATTTAAAAAACAAATTAGCTTCAGGAGATCAAATTATTTACGGTATAAATACGGGATTCGGCTCGTTGTGCAATACTGTTGTAAGTAGTGGGGAGCTCGAAGATTTACAGGTCAACCTTGTTCGTTCTCATGCTTGCGGTGCCGGTACACAAATTCCCAACAATATTGTCAGGCGAATCCTTCTTCTTAAAGCGATTGCATTGAGTAAGGGACACTCTGGTGTCCACTTAGAAACCGTAGAAAGAATATTGTGGTTATATAACAATAATGTACTACCGGTGATTTATGAACTCGGAAGTCTCGGCGCCTCGGGAGATTTAGCACCTTTAGCTCATATGTCTCTCTCCCTAATAGGCGAAGGTGACGTGAGTTATGAAGGTAAAATAAAACCTACGGCCGAGGTTTATAACCAACTCGGTGTTGATGCATTAAAGTTGCATCCAAAGGAAGGTCTTGCGCTATTGAATGGAACTCAGTTTATGTCGGCTTACCTCAGTTATTGTGTCACACAGGGCTTCAAAATATTTGATGCAGCGAATGCTGTCGGGTCCATTTCTATTGATGCCCTCATGGGTCTACTTTCTCCTTTTAAAGCCAACGTAAATGCACTGAGAAGGCAGAAAGGTCAAATCGACGTTGCCCGTATCGTATTTGAACGATTAAAGGGCAGTGAGCTGATAATGCAGCCAAAAGAACATGTGCAAGATCCCTACTCCTTGCGATGCATCCCTCAGGTTCATGGTGCGAGTAAGGATACTTTGGATTACTGTCGAACGATCATAGAAAATGAAATTAATGCGGTAACCGATAATCCAACCATTTTTCCTGATGAAGATGAAATTATTTCTGCCGGAAATTTTCATGGCCAACCTTTGTCGCTAGCGCTGGACTATTTAGCAATTGCCCTGTCGGAATTGGGAAGTATATCAGAACGGAGAACCTACAAGCTGATATCTGGAGACAGAGGACTGCCACCATTTTTGGTAAAAAATCCTGGGCTTCATTCGGGTTTAATGATCGCTCAATACTCTTGTGCCTCTATGGTTAGTCAGAATAAACAGTTTTGTACCCCAGCCTCGGTTGATACAATAGATTCAAGTAACGGACAAGAGGACCATGTCAGTATGGGGGCAAATGCTGCTACTAAGTGTTTAAAAGTGCTGAGCAATGTTCAAGATATTATTGGTATTGAGCTCATGTGCGCTGCCCAAGCAATGGAGTTTAGACGCCCCTTACGTTCTTCTAAAATAAATGAGGATTTATTACTTGATTATCGAAGAATTGTTCCCTTAATTGAGGATGATCGTGTGCTTTCCTATGATATTAAAAAGTCAAATTCATTTTTATTCAAATGATTAGTGTTCATCAGACAGACGATCAGTATTCTAATAATAGTTCACGACCAAAGCGTCCGAATGGACTTATTGTACTTTTTGTCTTGACCCTCATAAATGCAGGCAGCCAGCTTTTTACCTCGGTTGCAGGTGTATTTAATGGTCGTCCAGATCAATCTGTTTTTGAAGCTGTTAGAGTCGAAAATGCGAAGCTGATCAATGAGCTAAAAAAATATGGACAAGATATTAATGAAGATTGGATAGATATTATTCGTCAACTGGAGATAATAACATTGGCATCACTAGAAAATTTTCAGCTATTCAGTTTGTTATTACTCTTGATATCGGGTCTCGGTTTATATGGGGCTTTCAAAATGTTTAAGGGATATAAGCTAGGTTTCCACATTTACATTTTATACTCTTTTTTGAGCCTAATTCAATATTATTTTATAGTCAGTCCTTCAGAAATTCCAGCTTTCACATTAATCGCCAACGGTTTAGTATCCTTATGTTTTATCCTTCTGTATAGTCGTTATCTTCATTGGATGAAGGAAAATTAAAAAATTTTTCCAGGATTTAGGATTCCATTTGGGTCAAATACCTTTTTAATTTCTCTCATCAGATTCAATGTTATTTCCGGGAAAGCAATATGCATATAAGGTTTTTGTACAAGTCCGATTCCATGTTCTCCAGAAATTGTGCCACCGAGCGCCACTACTTTTTTGAAAATCTCTTCTATCGCTTTCGGAAGTTCATCATTCCATAATTCGTCGTTCAGTGCTCCTTTAAGAATATTGACATGAAGGTTCCCATCTCCCGCGTGGCCATAACAAACAGATTGAAAGCCGTATTTATTACCGATATCTTTTACACTCTGAAGCAATTGTGGTAAGTGAAACCTAGGAACAACAGTATCTTCCTCCTTGTAAGTAGAGTGCCCTTTAACAGCCTCACCGACTTTCCTTCTTAGGTTCCAGAGTGTGTTTTTTTGAGCATCAGAGTCGGCGAAAAGAATTTCGTCTGTCTTGAAGTCATCCAAGACGTTTAAGATTTGTTCACATTCTTTCATCAGTAGTTCAGCATCAAATCCATCTACTTCAATTAGTAAGTGCGCCTTGTGGGAATCAGCAACTTTTATTGAATAATCTTCTGTAAATTTTTGAGCAATCAGCAATGCATCTCGCTCCATGAATTCAAGACCACTTGGAACAATTCCTGCCCTAAAAATAGATGATACCGCTTGACATGCTTCTTTTGCATCATAAAAAGGAACGAGCATCAGCATGTCATGAGTTGGATGGGTTCTAAGCTTAAGAACGATTTTTGTTACTATCCCTAAAGTCCCTTCAGAGCCAACAATTAGCTGAGTCAAGTTATATCCTGTGGCATTCTTAATAACATTTGCACCAGTCCAAATAATCTCCCCATTCGGAAGTACAAGCTCTAGGTTCAGTACATACTCATTTGTCACACCATATTTAACTGCTTTTGGGCCTCCGGAGTTTTCTGCAATGTTTCCGCCAATAAAACAAGAGCCTCTACTTGCGGGATCAGGTGGATAAAAAAGACCTTTTTCCCTGACGGCATCCTGCAGAATTTCAGTAATCACGCCAGGCTCTGTAGTTACTTGATGGTTTTTTTCATCGATATTGATGATGCGATTGAGTTTTTCGGTTGATAAAAGAATTCCGCCGTATATCGGTAGTGCACCACCACTCAGGCCTGTTCTTGCGCCTGCAGGTGTAACAGGTATTTGTTGCCTATTACAATACTTTAGTATTTTAGCTATTTCCTCTGCGCTTTCGGGAATAAGCACCATCGATGGCATATATACCAAATCTTCAGTTTCATCATGGCTGTATCGCTTTAGGTCAGACCCAATGGTCTTACAACGCATCCCTAATAATTTTGAGAAGAAAATGATATCTTCTTTCGATATTTCCTTAAATAATTTTGTTTTACCCATAACTTTCCAAAAGTAACAATATCCGCATATTTGATATTCTATTCACCTAAAATTGTAATTTTATATTAAAACAGATTCATGAAAAAACAAGCTTATATTATTGATGGAGTTCGAACGGCGATTGGGAACTTTGGCGGAGCACTTTCAACAGTTCGCGCGGATGATTTAGCGGCTCATGCAATCAAGGGGCTTTTAAATCGAAATCCTGGTTTAGATTTTTCAAATATTGAAGATGTAATTATGGGTTGTGCAAACCAAGCTGGGGAGGACAATCGGAACGTGGCGCGAATGGCAGGTTTGTTATCAGGCTTACCCTCTTCCGTACCAGGGGAAACAGTTAATCGTTTGTGCGCGTCGGGAATGGCTTCTGTGATTCATGCAAGTCGTGCTATTCATTCTGATGCTGGCGATTTATTTATAGCAGGAGGAGTTGAGCATATGACACGTGGCCCATGGGTAATTTCGAAAACTTCTAAAGCTTTCGGAAGAGATGCACAAATGTATGATTCTTCTTTTGGTTGGCGATTTATCAATCCTAAGCTTCACGACGCTTATGGAACAGACGGTATGGGAGTCACAGCAGAAAATTTAGTTAAAAAATATTCGATCAGCCGAGTTGATCAGGATACTTTTGCACTATGGTCACAGCAGAAAACAAAAGCTGCCCAGGAAGCCGATTTTTTCAAAGATGAAATTGTGGCTATAGAAATACCACGAAGAAAGATGGAGCCATTCGTTTTTGATCAAGATGAATTTCCAAGAGGAAATTCAACTATGGATAGTTTAGGTAGTCTTAGGGCTGCATTTAAAAAAGATGGAAGCGTCAGCGCTGGAAATTCTTCAGGCCTTAATGATGGTGCGGCTGCCTTATTGATTGCCTCTAATTTAGCTGTGGATAAATATCATTTAAAGCCTTTAGCAAGGGTTGTTTCTTCAGCAGTAGCAGGTGTTGAGCCGAGAATCATGGGTATAGGACCAGTTACAGCATCGAATAAAGCTCTCGCAAGAGCTGGTTTGAGCTTAGCTGATATCGATATTATTGAGTTAAATGAGGCTTTTTCCGCTCAAGTTTTGGCCTGCACCAGGGCGCTTGGTATAGCAGATGATGACCATAGAATTAATCCAAATGGAGGCGCTATATCGCTTGGGCATCCGCTCGGTATGACTGGATCCCGAATTATACTTACTGCCGCAAGACAACTAAACATTACCAATAAACGTTATGCTCTCGTAACCATGTGTGTTGGTGTTGGTCAGGGTTATGCTACGATATTAGAAAAAACGTGAAACAAATAAAGCTATTATATATTTTCTCTTTTTTGCTTACCATGGGCGGTCTTCATTGTTGTAGAAAAAAAAGTACGGAATGGAATTCAGATTGGGTTTTACCTCTTGCAAAAGATACCATTAATCTATTTAATTATCACAATGATAGTACCTTAGACGCTAGTAGTGATCAATATATTGTCGATTTCAAAAGAACCATATTGGATACTTACATCTGTGAGTTTCTTGAACTTCCCGACACAATCATAAATCACACCTATTCACCTTCTATTGGAATCGGAAATATTCCTGCAGGGTTTACCTTTTACAACTCGGTTGAAACCCATGACCTAGGTATTCCCGATATGCAATTGAAAAAAGCCATTGTGTCAAGTGGAGATATTAAATTGTCAGTGTTCAATCCTATTTCTACAGGTGCATTTTTTACGATTTCTATGCCAGGAGTAACTTTAGAGGGTATTGATTTTGAGCAAACTTTTTTTGTTGGAGCAGGGACACAAGAGAATCCGACCGAGGTTGAAGCATTGATTTCATTAGATGGTTATGAACTTGATTTACAGGGGACTGGTGTTTTGGGGTCGTCGAATATTTCAGCCTTTAATATATTGCAAATCTCATTTTCTATTATGACAGATCCAGAAGGGGAGAGCTTTAGCTTATCTACATCAGACGTTTTTGAGCTTGATGCAAAATTCGAAAATGTCAAAATTGCATATGCAAAAGGTTATTTTGGTACACTATCTTTTTCGGATACAACTAATTTTTCAATTCCTTATCTCGATCATATACTTTCGGGCTCTATTTCATTGAGTGATATCCCCTTGACGGTATCAATTTCAAATGGAGCAAAAATCCCAGCCTCATCAACGCTTACGCTTTTGGAGAATACCAATCTTAATCAGAATACTGTTTCTTTGTCATCAAGTCAATTGAATTCGGAGCAATTTATTGGTCCTGCAACTGGTTCTTGGTCCTCTTTGAACCCAAGTTTATCTGAAATTATATTTAATTCCGACAATAGTAATCTAAATAGTTATATCGAAAATCTCGGTCATACTCACCACATTGGTTACAATATTAAAATGAATCCATTGGGTTCAGTAACTGGTTCTTACAATGAGATTTTCCCAAATAGTAAGGTTAAAGTTGATTTAGCTTCTCAATTTCCTCTTTCGCTTGGTGTAGATGGCCTTATTTTTTGTGATACGATTACATTTTCTTTAGATGCGATCCAGGCGGATAATTTGATTAGTGCAGAAACTATTGAGCTTCATGTTCGCTCATTGAATGCTTTTCCTCTGCAAGGAGCAATATCTCTTGAGTTTTTAGATGAAAGTATGAATGTTTTGCAAACTTTACCTACGGAGCTGATTGTCCTTTCATCATTAGATGGTATTCTAGATCCTAGTGACAATATCCTCAAAGCATCAAATAAAACTATTTTATCATTTGATTCTGAGCTTCTGGGAGTTTTATTAGATACCAGATCTATTGTTATCAAAGCGCATATGCAAACATCCAATCAAACTGAGTTTACACCAGTGTCTATTCCTAGCGATGCTTTTCTTTATTTTGAATCGTTTTTGAAAATAACAACAAAAAATACTGTACAATGACAAGATTAGTGATCCTTATTCTATTTGCGGTCATTTTTCGCTCAAATTCATTTTGTCAGCTAATGCTTCCTATTCAACAGGATACAACTCTTTTTAACAGGGCTAATGAGCTTGTTTTATCTGCTATCGGTAACTATCAATCTTCATCAATTGGAAAGGATATTACAAAAAGCTTTTTTTACGGTGGATTCATCAACGAATACATGAAGGCCGAAACCAGCGCAAGACAACAGCTCATTAATCGATTTGGTATCGATCTCAATAGTGAAGTTGAATACAGAAATCACAAAAGTAAACTGTGTAAAGATTCAACTAAAAGTTTTCTTTTAAAGTACGGTATTTATAATTTTTCTGCAATTAAGTATACAGAAGATGTATTTGATGTACTCTTTTACGGGAACTCTTCATTTATTGGCGATACCGCCTTATTGACTGGTAGTAGATTTGATTCGTATGCCTTTCAAAAGATAGGATTTGGCTGGTTCGATAGGTATTCAAAATCTAGCATTACTTTAAATGCAATCGGTGTAAATAATATGACCTCAGGTCGAATAGATAATGGGACCATTTTCCAAAGTGCTTCAATTGATAGTATCGGTTTATCGATAAATGCCAATTACAATCAAAGTAATTCAAGAGCCTTTTGTGGTTTTGGATTTGCTCTTGATATTGATTATCGATTCAACATGCGTAAGAATACCGATGAAAAAATCTATTTTCAATTATTGATGCGTAATCTTGGCGTTGTCTGTCTCCCAAAAGTTCGCTCATATTCAATCAATAGTAATCTCAATTACCATGCTTATTCCATTGATGAATTATTGAATGCCTCAACTGTTTTTGATGATCCAGAAGAAGCATTAGGTTTATTCGTGGATTCTTCTTCTTATCGTACAAATTGGAAGTTTCTTCCTACATTATTTCAGTTCACAAAACTTATTGATCGTAACTCAGTCAGAAAGATTCAAGGTTTCTACGGAGCACGAGCATATTTATCATCTTCTTTCATGCCAATGTTTTTTTCAGGGATAGATTACCATCCTGTCAAATGGTATCGCATAGGTCTTCAAGTAAGCTATGGAGGTTTTTCTAACCTATGCTGGGGGATGTATTCTGCTTTGAAATTTAATCGTTTTAGCCTCGGGATTGCATCAGAAAATCTTTTTAGTAAAACCGGTGAATCTATAATTTTAAGAATATCATGTCTGTTTTAAAGTTTATTTTACGTTTTGGCTTGGTCTGCCATTGCTCCTTTGTCTATTCGCAGTCAACGTTTTACAAGGTATATTCTGGTTTGGGGTATGATATAGGTAAAGGTGTAGTTGAGCTTCCAGACTCCTCTTTTATTGTTACCGGCTCAAGTACGAGCTGGGAAGGGAGTAGTCAAGTTTATTTCATGAAGATTGACAGTGTAGGAACGCGGCAATGGACGAAGCATTACGGCGGGCCAGAGTCTGATGGGGCTTCAAGAGTTCTTTTTAATGAAGACCTAGGACTTTATGCTATTGGCTACACCAATTCAATTGGTTTTGGAGATTATAATGGCTTGGTCATCAAGTCTGACGAAAATGGAAATGAACAATGGCAAAAGAGTTACGGCGATTCAAATGCATGGGAGTTTCTCAATGACGCTGTATTTGGACGTGATTCGTCTATTCTAATGGTTGGCAGTAGTAAGAACCTAAATAATGGAGATGACGATGTTTATATGCTCCGAATCAATTCAGATGGGGATACACTATGGACAAAGCAAATTTTCAATCAAGGATCTGATTATGCGACAAGTATTGTTGTTGTCCAGGATAGCTTGTTCATTGTTGGTGGTGCATTTTATTGTGAGGATTCACTTTCTCAAAAAGGATTCGTCATGAAAATTAATGAGGAAGGAGAGGTTTTATGGAAAGATACTTTAGGAAACTATTCGGGTGATTATACGATTGAGGATATATCGATAAGTACCGACAAAATTAATGCTGTAGGTGCCAGAATTGTTAGCGATACAAATCATGATAGCTATATGTTAAAATTAGATTTTGAAGGTTCTATATTGCTTGAGGAAACTGAAAATGATCCAAATGCCGAAAGTGATGTCATTATGGATGAAATCGCTTTTATTGAAAATCTGAACGTAAACGTTTTGGGATTCAGAGTGGTTAATGTTTTTACGCTCCAAGACAATTATGACACAAACGTTGCTTATTTTAATGAGTCTTCACTGATATGGCTTAATAATTTTACTTCAATTAATTATTTGGGTCTTGATGAAGTCAATCAACTTGCACCAACCTCAGATGGAGGTTTCATAGGCGTAGGTCAGACTACATATCCAATTAGTGGCGGGAGTAATATATTCGTTCTGAAAGTCGGGCCATTGGGCGAACTTCCGAATACTGGAGAGTACTATATAATTGACACATTCGTTGGAATCCCTAGTAATCAAGGGGAAAATTTAAGTCAAATAAATATGCACCCTAATCCCAGCACCGGAGAGATTGTATTTGATTTTGAGGGTGGGATTAAGATGGAACTAAAGCTGTACGATAGTCATGGTAAAGTGGTTTACCTGAATCATATCGGTTCTGGTGTACGTCAAGATATTTCAAAGCTTGGTAGTGGTTTTTATTACGCCGAGTTGGGCGGTAAAGTATTCAAACTCGTTAAGCTTTAGCTTTTTTCCTACGGTTCTTTTCAGTGACAATCAGACCAAGCTCTCTGCCTGTTTGTCCTGCTACAGATGTGTTTTCGTCCGCTCTTCTTAATAAGTATGGCATCACTTCTTTGACTGGTCCAAAAGGAACATATTTTGCTACATTGTATCCTTCATTGGATAAATTAAATGATATGTGGTCACTCATTCCCAATAGCTGAGCAAAGAACACAGTATTGCTTTCTCTGGATATGCCATACTTCTTCAAATGCATTGCAAGCTGCATAGAGCTTTCTTCGTTGTGCGTGCCGGCCACCAATGAAAATTGCTTTATATTTTTCAGGATAAATTCCTGTGCCGTATTATAATCATCATCGGTCGCTTTTTTGTTCATTTGAATAGGCGAGGGATAATTCTTTTCTGAAGCGCGCGTACGCTCCTTTTCCATATATGCGCCACGCACAAGTTTTACACCGTAAGTAATTTTATGTTCCAGTGCTTTTTGCAAACAAGATTCAAGGAATTCTAATCGGTCATGACGATACATCTGAATGGTATTGTAGATAATAGTATTCTCCTTATTAAACAAGCACATCATTTGAAATGCCCATGTATCGATAATATCTTGTATCCAGCTTTCCTCGGCGTCTATAAAAATAGGTACATTGAGCGCGTGTGCAGTTTTGCATATCTTTAAAATACGTTCCTCTATCTTTGCAAGCTCACTCGCTTCAGATTTATTGAGTTGCGTTTTGTTTTGGCTGGCTTTCTCAAGAAGACTAAACTTACTAATCCCAGTAATTTTAAAAACAGCAAATGGAATGTTTTTTTCTACATGTGCTTTTTTTATTGTATCCACAATAACATTGGTGGTTTTATCGAAATCATCTTCCTGCGTTTTGCCCTCGACAGAGTAGTCTAAAATTGTTCCAATACCTTGACTACCAAGTGCTTTAATGGTGTGAGAACATTCTGCAATATTTTCGCCACCACAGAACTGCTTAAAAATAGTTCGTTTTACAATAAAGCTTACTGGTAATCTGAGCTTTAGAGCAAATAACATCAAACCCGTACCGATTTTTACAATAGTTGGAGAACTGATTACTTTGAAAAGCACATAGGCTCTATTCAAATCAAGGTTTGATTTTAGTTTAAATGCAATTTTAGTATTCTCGAAGTTCAGCACAATGCAAAAATAATGTCTTTTTGAAGATAAGCTATTGACGGCTCAATAATCTGTATATTTAGGGTTTATTTTCTCATTATGACAATCATTTCAAGTGAAGGAACCCAGATTGAAATAGGATTACTTTCCGCTTCTTCTTTGTCCAAGGTATTGGCATCATATTCGGGAAATAATATCATAATCGTTGTTGATGAGAATACGCACGATCTCTGCCTTGACTATCTTGTCAACTCATTTCCAGTACTCTCAAAGTCAGAAATTATTTTACTCCCGAAGGGTGAAGATAACAAAGTCATGGAGGTTTGTATGCAAGTCTGGAATGCTTTTTCGGAATATGGTTTTGGAAGAAATGATTTAGTACTTAATCTTGGAGGAGGAGTAGTTACTGATATGGGAGGGTTCTTAGCTTCTATCTTCAAACGCGGTATGGATTTTATTCATATACCCACAAGTCTTTTAGCAATGGTAGATGCAGCCATTGGTGGAAAGAATGGAATAGACCTTGGACCTTACAAAAATCAGTTAGGAACTATTATTAAGGCAAAAATGGTATTCATTGACACTTCATTTCTTAAAACCTTGCCTGAAAAAGAGTTTTACAATGCGTATGCAGAAATGTTGAAGTATGGTCTAGTACATGATCAGCACTTGTTTAACGAGCTTACTGATTTTAAAACTGAGGACGATTTCAATCGTCAGGATATTATTGAAAGATGCGTTCAAATAAAGGTAAACATTTCAGACAGGGATCTGCTTGAAAAGGGTGAGCGCAAGCTTCTGAACTTTGGGCATACCTTCGGTCATGCTATCGAAGGGTACAAGTTAAATTCTGACCCCATATCTCACGGGCATGCTGTCGGTATCGGAATGTTTGCGGAATCTTACGTTTCTATGAAAAGAGGCCTCTTGTCAAAAAATGAATTTCATAGAATTCAGGCGGTGCTTATTAAAACATATCCATTTATGGCCTTTTCTGAGCAATGTATTCAAGAAATCATTTCTATTATGTATAATGATAAAAAGAATGAATGTGGTAAAATATATACTGTTTTACTTGAAGCCATTGGGAAGGGGGTTTACCACAATGAAGTATCAGAAGAAGAAATTAGAGAGGCTTTACTTCACATATCCTTTCTTCATGAATCACTCAATTTGTAAATAAAGCCCCGCAGAACGAGGCTTATTTAGCATTGTTTATTTATTTGATTACTGTCATTTCGTCGACAATATGTTTTGCTCCTGCATATTTATCGATTAAGAATAATACATATCGAATATCCACATTGATGGTTTTTTGAAGTTTCTTATCGAATATTACATCACCAGCCATTGCCTCAATATTTCCATCAAAGGCCAAACCAATCAATTCTCCGTTTCCATTGAGTACTGGTGATCCAGAGTTTCCGCCAGTTATATCGTTGTTTGTCAGAAAGTTAACTGGCATGTGACCTGCTTTATCTGCGTAGGGTCCAAAGTCTTTATTTTCATAGAGCTCAATGAGTTCTTTTGGCAAATCAAATTCAGCATCATTTGGTACGTATTTATTGACCGTACCTTTTAAGGTGGTGTAATAATTTTCTTTTGCATCATTCCCTGAGTCAACCGGTAATGCACTAACCTTTCCATACGACAACCTTAGCGTTGAATTTGCATCAGGGTATATAACAGGGCTCAGCTTCGATTTTCTCATTCCTTCAACTAGCATTCTGAAGGCACGGTCAAATTTGTCTTTTGCTGCATCAATTTCATCAGTACTGGCATAATAGTGTTCGATGAATTCATCCGATAATAAAACCAGAGGGTCATTTTCAAGTAAAGCGCTGTTTGGCACCTCTAAGAATGAGAGCATTCTTGTTTCATCAGTAAGGATACTAAGTTCAAATATCGCTGAGACGTGAGCATTTAGATCTTTGACATTTGAAATTGAAGCAGGTAGGTTGTAGTTTGCTTTTCGAGCATATAAATCAATCATTTCGAATAACATCTCTTTCTCAAGAGGAATATGAATCGATGAAAAGAAACCCTTGATCATATCCCCTAAGCGCGTTTTCATTGTAGCTCTTTGCTCCTTATCTGCTGCGGCATATTCAGCGAGCTGTGCTCCAAATCCCCGTGAGCTTGTTGCAAATTTAGATCCTCTAAAAATCATTCTCAGGTAATTATCGTGTCGTGCCTTGCCATTCGTCAGTGCATAGTATTCATTGATGTCTTTTATTACATTGGAGTAGATCTTATTTTTCTTTTTATTACCCCACTTATTGAACCTACTTTCATTTTTGGCTTTGGTTTCAGCCGTTTTAAATTTGGTCAAGGCATCAATCATACCCTGTCGATTTTTCCAATAGTTGGCAATTCCTGCATATTGGGAGGCGTAGTTTAAACGGACACCATTGTCTTTATCCATGTACGCTTTAAGAACGTCCATTGCTTCTTTAGATGCCTCTACCCATGCAGGGTAAGCAAATTTTACATTTTGACTTATACCACCTGATGGCAACCATCGGTTTGTTCTTCCTGGATAGCCTAAAATCATAGCAAAGTCATCTTGTTCAATTCCCTGTATATTTACTGGTAGATGATGTTTCGGCTTTAGGGGAATATTGTCTTCAGAGTAATCTGCCGGATTCCCCTCGTTGTCAGCGTAGATCCGAAACATTGAGAAATCACCTGTATGTCGAGGCCATTCCCAGTTGTCTGTATCTCCACCAAACTTTCCGACACTCGCAGGCGGTGTACCTACTAAACGAACGTCTGTATAATCCTGGTATACAAAGTAATAGAATTCATTTCCTTGAAAAAAGGATCGAACACTTACCACATATTTGCCATTTTCACTGTTTTCAGCTTCTATCTTTTTAGTTTCCTCTTTGATTGCAGTATTTCTCTCATCTTCTGTCATTTCCTCATTAACCTTGTCAAGAATTCTTTTGGATACATCATCCATACGGACAAAAAATCGTACATACAATGAATTGGGTTTCATTTCATCTTTCTTGTTATCGGCCCAAAATCCATTTGTAAGGTAGTCATCCTCAGGTGTCGAAAGCTCTGCAATTGCGCTGTAACCACAATGATGGTTAGTGAGTACTAATCCCTGGTCTGATACTAATTCTGCTGTACATCCTCCATTGAATTGAACAATTGCATCTTTAAGACTGGAATTGTTAATGCTATAGATCTCTTCAGATGTGAGCTGTAATCCCATTTTTTCCATGTCTCTTTGATTCAAACGGTCAATAAACATGAGAAACCACATGCCTTCATCAGCATGAACAAATAGACCTACAAATAACGATAGAGCTACTAATAAATTTTTCATTTTCTTAAATTTTAAAATTAGGTTGCTAAAAATACCAAAAATTAGATTAGGATATAAGCTTATATAATCTGCTTTATTCTGTTTTAGAATTTGATTATTGATATTCAAGGACTTAATTTAATTTGTTTATTGATTGTGCTTCTCGGTGATATTGATATATTCGTTTGGCCTAAAACAAAAAACTACCCATTATGAACCTTTTAAAAACACGCTTATTCTTAGTGCTAATTCCTTTTTTCTGGTCTTTATCATTTGCACAATGCATAGATTCAAGTCTAATTAGCCCTAATATTATTTGTCCAACAGTCATAGATCCCGTTTGCGGATGTGACCAAATCACTTACGACAACTCTTGCGTTGCTACTTATGTATTTGGCGTAAGCTCGTACATGGATGGACCATGTAATCCTGTGTCAAGTTGTAATTCGGGCTTTCAGACAAGTGGAGGTAACGGATGTAGTCTTGAATTTTATGGCTACGGAGCAGATTCATACGAATGGGAATTCCAAGGAAGTAACATTATTGAATCTGGTAATGTGGTCTCGCATACTTTTCCTGGTGATGGTACTTATTGGGTCCTCCTTCTTGCTTATGACGGTCAGAATCAATTGTGTGATTCTATCTACCAATTTGTTACGGTAATTGGATGTGATGACCTCCTATGTATCGACCCAAGTAGTATTGACTCTTCCTTTATCTGTACAGAACAAATTGAACCGGTTTGTGGTTGCGACGGGATTACCTATAACAATGCTTGTGAGGCAGAAAACTGGTTTGGTGTAACTGAATGGACTAATGGGCCTTGTAACAATAGTGGAGAGTGTGAGGCTGGTTTTCAGTTTTCTTTTGATGGTAATTGTAGTTATACTTTTTATGCATTCGGGGCAGAAGATTATGAATGGTGGTTTGATGATATGGTATTTATTGGCGCGTCTGTAACTTTATATATTTCGCCAAATCAGATACAGGATATCTGCATGTACGCCTATGATGCTGAGGGTGTTCTTTGTGATACCGTTTGTCAATCTTTACTGTGTAATTTAGCGAGCCTTGACAAGATAGCAAGATTACCACTTACTGTTTATCCAAACCCATCAATTAATGGTAGATTTATCATTGCTTACGATGATGTGCTAGATACTGCTTCATTATTTGATTTATATGGAAGGCCTATTGATTGTCCGGTCGATCTTGCCACGGGTTTAGTTGACGGGTCGGAATTAAATGCTGGAAAATACTTTTTAAGTATACGAACAAAGGACAAATCATATTTTGAACAAATTGTCATCATAAAATAGCTTTAGCGTCTATTTGTATGGATTAAAACTCCTTTTCTGGAGAGCTATTTTTTTCAGATTTAGTAATGCTTCTAAAGCTCAAACAATCCAGGGTATTTCGAAAAAGCTCTTGGAAATATTTACTCCTTTATAAACTTAAGTATCTGACTGTCAATTTCTAAAAAGTAAATATTTGGTTTGAGGTCACGAATATCTATTTGTATACTATTCCCTTTAAAGGATGTATGTTTCACTTCTTCGCCTAGAACAGAAAGTATTCTGTAATTCCCCGGATTAGATATATTGCTGATCGAAATTGATTGTTTGGCAGGGTTGGGGTAGAGTGTGAGTACTTTAATTTCTTCCTCAGTATAATCAGCGGTCGGTAAGCAATTGTTGTTGGTATATACTTGCAATAAATCTTTATTGATCGAAAGTAGGCAATTACATAAATTGTATACATTATGCATGTATGATAAACCGTAATTGGTACCAACACCTTCTATAAAGGTTAGCTTTTCATTACTATTCCAATGCTGATAGGTCGTTCGAACGTATTTCAAACCAGATTCAAAATAAATAGAGTCTACAATAGCAAGGTCGGTTTCGCCAAACGATTCGTAAACTAAAAAGTCGTCGCCGACATTTAAGGATAGATCCATAACGAGGTATTCAATAGTATCTATACCATTTAACGTTTCAATGACACCTACAAACCAGGCTTTTCCTTCATTTGTATTTTCCCTCGCCCATCCGTTACCATTCATGGCGTTAAGACTGTAGTCAATACCTTCAGCATACGATGTACCAATTTTTTTATAATCATTCGAATTATACGTGATCTCGGAATTCGATATTTGTTCGGTTATAATAAATTGATCAAGATTACAGAATGGAATTTTCCAAGTTGTGCTTACATTTCCAAAAATTGAGGTGTAACTCTGTGCATAGAAGAAAGATGAATATGATAAGAAAAGAAGAGCTAAAAGTAAGTTCAATTGAAAATGTTTCATTTTATAAAATTGTTTTGAACGAAGTAGGTTTTATTAATGCTCCGTTTGTTTATTAAAACAGCTTTTCATTTCAATAGAATTGTTACAACAAAGATGACTTTATCCTAAACAACGATCTTTATTCATAAGCTGCGTGCAACATTCTCTCTTAACACTACACGTTATTTTTAATTTAAAAAGAACATTTTATATTTCGTCTTACTCTAAAAACCGCAAAAGATGGTTGTGTTAAATTTTAATGATTCGAGTTGCGATTTACTAAAGGTAAAAGCACCATTCCATTCGAATAAATAAACAAAAATGCTTTTCAACCAAGCGACACAGTTTTTATAGAGTTATAATATTATTTAGACGCATTTATGTTTTGTTCAGTTGCATATAATTCTCTACTTTCCATGAAACAAGAATATGTAAACATTTAAAATCAATAAACTATCGTTCAGTAAAAATTTTAAACTTATTGATATGAATCATTTCAAAAAATGGTCTTAACATTGCTCTGCTTACTGATACTACTCACTTCTTGTGATAAAAATAAATTCGTGTGCAGATATATGAAGCTTTAAAAATCGTTAATCATAGCTAAACACCTCCTTATATTTCTAAAGCTCAACGGCATGTCTTTTTGTATTTTGAAGATTATTTATATTGACACCCAAAGTTCTAATCAAGCGAAAAAGTCAGTTTTAACTTTTAAAATTAGCGTTCTACCCTCTGCAGTCAACATATCAAATAGTTCGTTGCACTCTTCGTTCATAAATTAAACCGAATATTAATGATGTTCACGAGTACAAATACATAATTCCATATTCGTTGTCAAATTTTGCATGCAATGTGCATAAATCGTATCGATTCAATTCGTGTAAGACCTGTAATTTGGACTATTGGTAAAACCATTTTCGTTTTCGCTTGGGGAAACCAAAGTATATACGATGAACAGGAAGAAGTCTAACCAAAGTTTTCATAGGCTGGGCTAATTATATATTTACCGAATCAAAGGTAGGATTATTCAAACACAACCTTTAAGCATGGGCATTTTTGAGCAATGACTCTTTGATCTATTCTAAAGCCAATAAGAGAAATGATCTTTTCTTCATCAACTAAAACCCATTGATTTTTTTTTGTGGATCCATAGGTTTTATCATCTTTTAAAATATCAGCGACCAATTTACTTCCTTTTAGTCCGATCGGACGCATTCGGTCTCCATTCTTCCATCTTCTGACGGAAAGATTCCCTTTTATTTTTTTTGGATCCAAATACAATACTGCTTTATTAAATTTATTAGGAAGCAAAGAAGTTGTAATTACTTTAAATATTGGCGGATGTATGGCCGGATGCTTTTTTGATTCAAAGTAAAGGCTATTTTTTCTTTTCCATATAAACGCATAATTAGAAGATTTTGAGTTGAGGTGTATTTTTTTTCCATTCTCACTTTTTAATAGCCCCAGAATAGAGAGCGCAAGGTTTTTACCGATATTTATTTGGTCTAAAAACTCAATCCATTGATTTGAATTCATGCTAGACAAATCATTTGTCGAAATTTCAAAATCATCAAGTGTTCGCGGAATAAGTGAAGATGAGACCACACGATCATATCGAACTTGTTTTTTAAAGTGTTTTTGAAGTAATTCAACAGATTCTGAGATTTGTGGAATCTTCAATTTTAATTGTGGCAAAAGTACATTTCTCCAGATATTCCTGGTAAACTTGTTTTGCTGATTCGATAGGTCCTCTCGCCAGTTTATTTTTTTTTCCTTTGCATAAGTAATCAAGTCTGCTTTGGTATGGTCTAACAATGGCCTCAAATAAGGCGTTTCAAAGGCTTTCATTCCTGCCATAGCTCTCAATCCACCTCCACGTGCCATTGCCATCCAGAAGTTTTCCTCCTGATCGTTTTTATGGTGGGCAAGGCATAGAATAGCAGACTCATGTTTAGATAAATACGTTTTAAAAAAATCGTAACGAATCTCTCTGGCTCGATTTTGAAGGTTTACACCATCTTTTAAATCATTGGAAAGCTCATATCTTAATACCTCAAAAGGTATAGAGTTGGAAGTACAAAATAGACGGACAAAATCCTCATCTTCATCACTTTCAGCGCCTCTCAACTTATAATTAACATGAAGTACAGTAAAAGATCTAAGTCTTTTTTGAAATAAGGAAAGCATTACCATTGAATCACAACCACCACTCACTGCTACATAGTAATGCTGAGCGACATATTTACCGAGTAATTCAGTAAATGAGGCTTCGATATTATTCACTAATTCCATTTAAGATTTTTTGAACTTTAATTGAACATTCTTCATACTCTTTTTCTGGATCAGATTGAATAGTAATTGCGGAACCTACACCGCAAGATAATGTCTTCAACTTGGAATTATAAATTAAAGTTCTTATCACCACATTCAGGTCAAAGTCTCGATTTGGTGAAATATACCCAATCGAGCCTGAATAGAGACCCCTTTTGAAGTCTTCAAATTTTTCGATGAGCTGCATGGCTTTAATTTTTGGTGCGCCTGTCATAGACCCCATAGGAAATGTAGCCTTGAGAACATCAGTAAATGTTTGATTTTCATTAAGCTTACAGGACACCTTTGAAACCATCTGGTGAACAGTTTTATAGGTATAAACTTCACAAAGCTCATCAACATGGACTGTCCCTTTCGTGGCAATCTTTGATAGGTCATTTCGCATTAGGTCAACAATCATTATATTTTCCGCCCTTTCTTTTGGATCTCTTTTCAATGAGTGAATAAGCTTTTGATCTTCTGAACTTGTTTTGCCTCTTTTTGAGGTCCCTTTAATGGGCTCTGCAGTAAGTATACCAGCTTCGCTTTTAATAAATCGCTCTGGACTACAACAAAAAATCTCGAATTCACCAAATCGAAAATAACTTGAGAAAGGGGCTTTTGTAATATTGTTAAGATTTGTATAATAGTTTTTAATGTCCTCTTCTGCTATATTTTTAGCAAGATACTCTTGGCAGAAGTTAATTTCATAAATATCTCCTCGTTGAATGTGTTCTTTAAGTTTATTCACTTTGTCGAGATAGACCTCTTTGGATATTTGTGGTTCAAATTGAATTTTAAAGTTTTTCGTATGATTGGATCTAGTTGAGAAAATAAAATCTCTGGCAAGCTTATACTGTTTATCAGATGCTTTTCCTTGAATTGTACTTAAGGATTTATTTTTGATATCAAAAATGCATTCGGGGCACCAAAGAACAAGATCTGGAAAAGAGCTATTATCTACATTGTTTGAGCTAAGCGTCTCAATTTTATTTTTCACATCGTAAGAAATACAAAGGAAAATATATTTGTTTGGACGACACTCAATGAATTTATCAATTTCATCTATGGAAATCAGTTGTTTTATAACAAGTATATCTTGACCCCCTAAAGCGAGTAATCCAGTTCCATTGTTGCTGTTCAGAAAACAAACATTCGAATTCATTGTACGTATAAATTATTTTGCAATTATATTTTGCATTTTAAATCTTTAATTTCGAATAGAGTAAATAGAACCATCTGATTTTTACTAATCCATTAACAATTCTTATCATAAATTTAACACCTTAAAACCTTTTAGCACTACATGTGTTCTTATCTTTGATATTTTTATACAATAATGAAGCAACTTCTAACCGTAATTTTCTTCCTCTTTGGAATTTTAATAATTGCCCAAAAACCTGTTAGGCATACCATTAGTGGTTATGTTAGTGATGCTAAAAGCGGTGAAGCTCTTATAGGTGTAAAAATATTTGTACCATCTCTTAACAAAGGAACAATAAGTAACAACTATGGCTTTTACTCCTTAACCCTTGAGCAGGGATCCTACCAAATAGAATTTAGATCTGCTTCTTTTCCAACTGAAATAAAGGAGTTAGAGCTTTCTGAAGACGTAAATTATAATTTAGAACTTGGAAATTCTGTTCTAAATTTAGAGGAAGTTATAGTTAATGGAAAAAAAGGCGAAAATGTTAAATCAACTCAATTGGGTGTAATTGAGCTCAATATTGAAAGTATTAAAACCTTACCTGCCTTCATGGGTGAGGTTGACGTTGTTAAGACGATTCAACTTTTACCCGGGGTATCTTCCGCGTCAGAAGGGGGACAAGGTTTTTACGTTCGTGGGGGAGGTCCTGATCAGAACCTTGTTTTGCTTGATGAAGGTGTAGTTTACAATGCAGCACACCTCTTTGGATTCTTTTCAGTTTTTAATGTCGATGCAGTGAAAAGTGTAAATTTAATCAAGGGAGGTATGCCTGCAAATTATGGAGGTCGTATGTCTTCGGTATTAGAGGTCAATATGAACGAAGGAAATAATAAAAGATTTAAAGTTAAAGGTGGAATAGGAGCAATTTCCTCAAGATTAACCATTGAAGGACCGTTAAAAAAGGATAAAGGTTCCTTTATTATTTCGGGCCGCAGAACATACCTTGACCTTATTATGAAAGCAGCGATTCCTGATTCATCGCCATTCGCAGGAACAAGTTACTTTTTCTATGATTTAAACGCAAAATTCAATTATAAGTTAAGTGATAAAGACCGTATATTTTTAAGTGGCTATTATGGTAAAGACGTATTTTCTTTCTCAGACAATAAAGTAGGGTTCAGTGTAGATATGCCCTGGGGTAATGGGATAGCTGCCTTGCGATGGAATCATTTGTTTAGTAAAAAACTTTTTATGAACGTAACAGGTACTGTCTCGGACTACATGTTTCAATTTGGATCTTCACAAGATCAGTTTAGATTTAGTTTAGTTTCGGGAGTGAGAGATATCGGTTCAAAAGTCGACTTCTCGTATTTCCCAAATCCACGACACCTCGTAAAGTTCGGTGCGAATCATATATACCACACCTTCACGCCAACAAGTGTCTCGGCGGAATCAGATTCCGTCGTATTTAATACAGGTGCTGCTCAACGTCTGTTTTCGCATGAAACAGCTTTTTACATATTGGATGACTTTGATGTAAATGATCTTTTGAAAGTGAATGCTGGTGTGCGTTACAGTATGTATCACCATGTGGGGCCATTCACGAGATATATCAATGGAAACATAAGTACACCGGATACTTCGATACAATATTCAAAAGGGGATTTAATTAAGTTTTACCATGGTTTAGAACCCAGGTTTTCAATGCGTTGGCTATTACCAGACAATAGCTCAATCAAGGCAGGATATTCATTTAATTATCAATATGTTCATTTAACAGCACTTAGCGCAGTTTCGTTGCCAACAGACATTTGGTATCCAACAACAGATATTGCGAAGCCTCAAATAGGTTGGCAGGGGAGTATAGGATATTTCAAAAACTTGTTTGACGATAAAATAGAAACCTCAGTGGAAATATATTACAAGAAGATGAATAATATGATTGAGTATAAGGAGGGCGCGTTACCAAGTGACAATGTTAATGATAATACTGATAATTTACTTGTTTTTGGCGAAGGTTGGTCATATGGTGTTGAGTTGTTTTTAAAGAAATCTTTGGGAGATTTTACTGGGTGGATAGGCTACACATGGGCAAAGTCGGATAGAATATTTCCTGATTTAAATTCAGGAAACTTGTATCCAGCGAAGTATGACCGTCGACATGATCTCAGTATTGTTGGTAGCTACAAGCTAAATGACAGATGGACATTTAGTACAGCTTTCGTCTACGCTACGGGGAATACATTAACACTTCCTTCATCTTGGTATGTTCAGGAACAAAACCTATTATTCAATTATGGACAGCGTAATTCCACACGAATGGCTCCATATCATCGATTAGATCTATCTGCCACATTCTACAGTAAAAGGTATAAAACCAAAACCGACATAAATGGGACAGAGATACAGGTAAAAAAGAAATTTAAAAGTAACTGGGCTTTTTCAATCTACAACGTATACAATCGAGCGAATCCATTCTTTATGTTTGTCGACAATGACGGTGACTTTCTTGCAGGAGACTTTCAGTTGACGGTGAAGCAAGTATCCTTATTTCCAATCATACCAAGTGTAACTTGGAACTTTGAATTATAATATGAAGCAAATTACTTATACACTCGGAATAATTCTTGTCTTATGTTCTTGTACCAAAGAGGTTGATATCCAAATTCCAGGTTATGATGAGCAAATTGTTATTGACGGCACTATAAAGACAGGTCAGCCAGCAATTATTCTTTTATCTACTACCGCAAATATTTATGCACCAACCAACCTCGAGGCCTATTTAAGTGGCTTTATATCAGGTGCCACTGTAGTGGTTTCCAATGGCGATGTTACTGACACTCTCCTTGAAATATGTACGGACAATCTTCCGCCAGAAATTATGGATCTTGCAGCAGAATTTTTCGGACTTCCTGCTGAAGAACTGATAAATTTACATCTTTGCGGTTACATCTCAACTTCAATTGTTGGTGAGGTAGACAAAACCTATAGTTTGAATGTTAAGGTTAATGGAGAAACTTATACCTCTTCTACTTCTATACTGCAACCAACTGCATTAGATTCACTATACTGGAAACCTGAACCCTCACTGTCAGACCATGGTTGGTCATGGGCGAAACTGTCTGATCCTCCAGGTTCATTTGATGCCTATGTATGGGAAGTTCAACGTTTAAATACGCTACCTGACGGATCAAAAGACCTAACAATATACAAGCCTTTTGGTCCGTATTTCGATGATGCATTTTTTGATGGTCTGACTTTTGAATTTGCCTACGAGAATCCTATTAATTTTTCTGATGAAGATATAGATCCGTCGCTTCGTGGATATTATCCTCAAGGCGATACCATTCTAATTACTTTGTCCAAAATTGGTCAGGCTGAGTTTAATTTTTTTGAGAAAAAATACAATCAAATGTATACTGCGGGAAATCCATTTGCTACCCCAACAAATATCCCATCAAATATTCAGGGAGGTGCACTGGGTGTTTGGGCTGGTTTTTCTCCCACGGTGGATACACTTATTTGTCAGCCTTAAGGAGTTAGTTTTCTAATTATATTCTTTTCTCCTGGGAATTGTTCGATAAGTTGCTCGTATGAGAAGAGTTCAAAATCTTTAAATTCGAAACCAGGGGACACCACACAACTAACAAGGGCATAGGAGTTTTGCTCCAAAACAGTGCTTCCGAAGATCGTTTTTCCTTTGACCAAATGTTGGGGACTGCAAATGTCATTTAAGGTTTTTCCTAAAAGATATTCTTTGTGTATGTTATCCTCCAATATATGGATGACTATTGGACTTCCCTCATGATGGAACCACAGTTCGTCATTAGCAATTCTATGGAAATGGGATACATTATCTGAAGTTAAAAGGAAGTAAATACTGGTCATTAATACTCCCTTTTTATTTGCGCTTATCTCAGTAGATCGATAAGTTTCGCTGTAAAATCCTCCTTCTGGATGTTTTTTAAGTTTTAAGCTGTCGATGAGGACGTTTATTCTATTCGATTGGTCCTGGCCGTAACGTAGATCCATTGCTTTTTTTATTTGGAAAGAAAAACTTAAAGTCCAAGGATAAAAATGATCCATTTACATTGGACACAGAGACTAATTCATAACCTTGGTACTTGTACATACCTGCTAGAATAAAAAGTGGAGCAAAGGGTATTTGAACCGATCCACCTAGGTAGAAGAAGCCGGCTTTCTTACTTCTAAACTCAAATCCAATATTCCCATTAAAGTCTGCAGTAAATTTTTTCTTATAATCGACATAACCGGTATGAATGAATGAATGATTACCTTCTGTATTATTCACTCCTCCAATGGTTGATGGTTTGTAGGAGGCTGCTACTCCCAATGAAGCGTTCGCATACCAAGACTTATTAAGTTGAATATAAATAAGACAATTCAAAGGAATGTCATAGGTTAGAAAGCCAAGCTCTCTTTCTGCAAATTGATTGGAGTCGGCAACACTCATATTTAGGTTAAAATTCCGATGAATTAGGTTTATACCAGTTTCAAATGCGATAAGCTTTGTAATTCCCGCCCGAACCGTTGTACCAATTGCGTAACCTTGTTTCTGTTCGCAAATACTCGAAAATTCTTCGTTCAGCAAAGTGACTGATTTACTTCCGACAAAAGTATTTGGAAATACCGTTTTATAGTGAACCCCGAAATATGACGGAACTTTTTTAGATTGACCGAAGCAGTTTAAGCTCAGAATAAAAAAAAGTGAAACAAGAAACTTCATTTAAGTTGCTCAGTTTGTAGGTTTAAATAGTTCATATGTTTGTAGTAACTCAAAATCCCTAAAAGTAGTGTGCCTAAACCAAATAAAAGAACAATCCAGCGAAGAAGTCGAAAAGGAATAAATGGCTTTTTATGTTGGCCTTCCACCTTAAAATTCATCCGCATTGTTGTGTTATAGTGCCTCTTATGTAATGCAAAAAGTGTGTAAGTTACTGTTTTATTTTTCTGTATATCCTCTTCAAAAGTGATGTCGTTCGAAAGCAACTCTTCCCGAAAAGAATTTGCTCGAGCAATATCTTTGAAGCGATAAACCAGGAAATTTGGGTTTTCTGGATGTTTTGTGAAATTAACAAAACCAAGGTCCAAGTGCTCTATTGGGTTTTCCATGTGGTATGATATTCTATCGGTTTCCTATGGGACTTTGGCCATTCATCTTTTGTATAACCCAAGTAAATTAGCCCTAAACATTTGTCTTTTTCGGCTAACCCAAGAAAATTTTTCATTTCTCTTGAGTAAATGAGTTTAGGTGATGACCAAAATGATCCTATTCCATAGGCGGTTGCCGTGAGCTGCATGTTTTGAATGGCACATGCTACAGCCTCAACTTCCTCAATTTCTGGTATTCTTTCTTCTGGCTGTCTCGACATATTGACAATAATGACAACGGAGGATATGAGAGGCCTTCGAACTAGTTTAGCAAGTTTTGTATCATTTTGATTTTTCTTCGGTGTTGTTTCTAAGTATAATTTACCTAATGCTTGGCTCAATTCTTGTCGAGCGGCTTCTGATTGATAGACCTGAAACCTCCATGGTTGAGTTCCACCGTGATTCGGTGCCCACTGTGCATTTTTTAATATTAATTCGATTTGATCCTTTTGTACTTTTCGGCTTGTATATTGTTCAGGACGAATTGATCTCCTACTTCGGATCAAATCATTGACTTCGGAAAGGTTAAATTTCATAACACGATTTTCACAAATTTACATACTTACGATGACTTAATTGCAATAAGTATCACTGTAAACTTTAGCGGCTTCCAAGCCAAGGGTAATGGCTTTTTTCAAATCTTTACAACAGCCTTTTTCATCACCATTCATCCTTTTTACTAAAGCCCGCATGTATAAGTAATTTGGGTTTTCAGTATTGAGAACTATGGCTTGATCCAAATCCTGAATAGCGTTGTGAAAATTCTCAGCTGTGAAATAAATAAAAGATCGAATAGAGTAGAGGTGTGAAATGGTTTTTTTGTCTTTCGGAATATCAACGGTAATGCGAATTCCTGCATTTAGCAGTTCCATGGCATTTTTGTAATTTCCTCTCGAGATAAATACATCTGATATTTTTGCATAAGCATCAGCGCATGCACTGTCGATACTCAAAGCCTTGTCATAAAGACTTAAAGCACCAGAAGTGTCTGATTTTGCTAACTTTTTATCTCCCTTGCTTAGTATTTTATTTACTTTTTGTTGGGCTTGCAATGATAAGCTAAAACCAAAAATAAATATTAAAACCACTTTCATTAAGGTAAATTTACTGTATTTTCTAATAAAGCATTAATGAAGATTATTATTTATTGAAATATATTTATCTTTGCACCCGTAAAGGCCTCGTGGCGCAACTGAATAGCGCACCTGATTACGGCTCAGGAGGTTACAAGTTTGAATCTTGTCGGGGTCACTCTAGCGGAGAATTGGTTTAAATCAACTGATTCTCCGCTTTTTATTTTCGCCAAACCCCTTGATAA
>MDTC01149680.1_pt1 | contig 26800 bp, 30 predicted proteins | sample 811181 | NCBI WGS metagenome assembly MDTC01 (sample SAMN05326644, study PRJNA326480) | marine metagenome | isolation source: seawater | place: Pacific Ocean: North | collected 2011
AACGGAGACGGTTAAGATATGAGAGTACGCAGCCGTATTGTTGAGAAGTTTCTGTATATTTTTGTGTTCTAAAACAATAGGTTGAGGTGTTTTATCTGAGCCATAGATGATGGCTGGGATTTTATCTTGATGGCGTAAGCGACGCGCATCCCCTTTTCCTGAGTTGTTGCGAATTTCAGCATCAATTTGAAAGTCAGTTGACATGGCACTACCTCTTCCGGTCATGTATTTTAAAAATAGGTATTATTACAAAGAATAAGATCTGGCGATTCTACCGAGTTTCGTGAAAAAAACAAGCCTGAGAAGCGCTTACACGTCATCCAAGAACATTGAGCTAACAGATTCCTTTTTATCAATGCGTAGGATGGTTTCTGCTAACAATCCGCTGAGTGTGCATTGAGTTATTTTGGAGCAACTTTTGGCCTCTTCGCTGAGAGGAATGGTGTCTGAGACAATGATCGTATCTAATTCGGAAGTGCTGATATGTTCAATAGCCTCACCAGATAGGACTGGGTGCGTGCAATAAGCAGTGATGGTAGATGCGCCAGCAGCCTTGAGTGCTGAGGCGGCATGTTTGAGTGTGCCGGCGGTGTCTACGATGTCGTCCATGATGATGCAGTCACGGCCAGAGACATCACCGATGATGTTCATCACTTCGGATTGGTTGGCACGAGCACGGCGCTTGTCGATAATAGCAAGATCGGCATCATTGAGTCGCTTGGCAATAGCGCGGGCTCTGACAACACCGCCAACATCAGGTGACACAACGATAGGTCTTTCAAACTGTGACAGTAGCTCATCCGTGTTCACCATAGCGTGACTCGCGTAGGTGTTATCGACTGGGATAGAGAAAAACCCTTGAATTTGATCGGCATGCAGGTCAACAGTGATCATGCGAGTAATACCGACAGATGCCATCATGTCGGCAACGACTTTAGCTGTGATAGGAACACGAGTCGACCGAACACGTCGGTCTTGACGTGCGTAGCCAAAATAAGGCACGACGGCTGTAATGCTGGCGGCTGAGGAGCGACGAAAAGCATCTGCCATGATAATAAGTTCCATCAGGTTATCGTTAGATGGAGCACAAGTTGACTGAATGATAAATACATCACGACCACGAACATTCTCATTGATGCAGACTTTGATTTCACCATCGCTAAAGCGAGATACATCACAGTCGCCAAGAGGAACCCCTAATTTTTCAGAGACTTTTTTTGCTAGAACGGGTGTTGCATTGCCAGAAAAGATTTTAATATCGAGCAAGATAACAACTCCTTGGCGTGATCATTGAAATTTTTTAGTTGGCTGGGGTGGCAGGATTCGAACCTGCGCATGACGAGATCAAAACCCGTTGCCTTACCACTTGGCGACACCCCATTATTGACCAGCTAAAGCCGCGTGCAGAGGAGAAATATTTTCTCCTTTTGTCACAATTGTGTGACAATTTGCCGGAGCTAGGCTGGCTATTGTACTGGCTTCGGCCCTCGTGTCAAATGTTGCGTACATCACCGATCCCGTTCCTGTGAGCCTTAAAGAAGTATGTGATCTCAGTGTGTTTACTAATCTCTGAACTTCAGGGAACTGTTTGAGAATCAGGGCTTCAAAGTCGTTCCTTAGACCAGAAAAATCAGTGGTGATGGGTAAATGTTCTCTATTGCTAGGCTGTTGAGATAGTTGTCTGAACAGTTCAGTGGTATTGATGTGTACATTAGGATGAATTAATAGATACCATGGTTCAGACGGGGAGAAGGTTGTGAGTTTTTCACCAATTCCTTCAGCCCAAGCAGCATGACCAAACAGAAAAATAGGAACATCAGCACCAAGCATTATTCCTATCTCCAGAAGTGCCTCTTGAGGCAGTGCCAAATCCCATAAATCATTCAGTGCTAGTAGTGTTGTTGCAGCGTTAGAGCTTCCTCCCCCCAGTCCTGCGCCCATCGGGATATATTTTTTAATGGTAATATTAGCGCCGTGATGGCTATTGCAGAGGTGTTTTAAGTGATTTGCCGCTTTTAAGATTAAGTTATCTTGTTCTGGGATGGCTAACATTAAAGGGGTTAATTGGATGATGCCATCATCTCGATATTGAAAGCTCATCTCATCACAAAAATCGAGAAACTGAAATCCGGTTTGCAGGTTGTGATAACCATCAGGGCGGCGATCGAGTACGTGAAGAAAAGTATTCACTTTTGCTGGAGATGGTAGGTGAAGTACTGGATGTGTAGTCATGGTGTTTTTTTATTCGAGGTACTAGGAGAGGTGTTCCAGTGCTTGATGACAAGTTTTACCTTGAGATCATGGCCTTGTAAGCGAATAAGTTGAGGAAGATCAACTTGCTGGTGGTGTTTGTAGTTTAAGAAGGTGATGGACCATCCATTTTGTTGTAGTTGAGTGAGAAGGCCATAATCGTTATAAACAGCTTGATGCTGTCCTGGTGCAGCGAGTCCACGAATCCAGTAATAGAGGTTGTCTACAGGCAGCGCATACCCGAGTGTTTTTTGCATCAGAGTTTCAATGTTGTCAGCAATGAGCGGTTGTTTTTGATCTTTAACAAGAGTAACGACAGTTCCTGATTGGGTGATATTGAGCTGATAGAGATTGAGTGTGGAGGATATCATTATTGTAAAGTGTTTCTGATCTTTGAGTTCCCATGTGTAATTGGCTATTTCTTGATCAGATGGGCTGGTAATGCTAAATGCACCTTGGATTGACCACTGTTTGATGGCAGTGAGATCTTGTGCTCGTTTGGACTGTTGCTGCGCAGTAAAGCTAGTAGCTCCAGGTGGTGATGAGAGGTTCACGCAGCCTGGCAGTGCCAGAGTGAACAGCAAGCTAATGACAGCGGCTGTATGGTTTTTTATGGATAACATCATTGGTTGGGTATCGATTTGCATAGGTTGCTATTGCCATGGTCAAACGGTCAACCTCACTATCGAGAAACCGAGTAGTCATGTCAACCTCATTCGGCGCAACAGGCCGTTAACAAGGTCTCTTTTTGTGCTATGATGGCGCCAAACTTAACCTTGAGGGTAGTATTGTGGTGCTTCAAGCATGCGGGCTCAATCATAAAACAGCGCCAGTCGCTTTGCGTGAATGTTTTGCATTTGATGAGAGTCGGTCGCAGAAACTGCTGAAGGCTTTGACACAACGCTCAGGTGTTAATGGAGCAGTCTTACTGAGTACATGTAATCGTACTGAAGTTTATGTGGATGCATCTGAGTTAATCGACTTACCAGTATGGCTAGCTGATCAAGGTGAGCAATCCTATGCGTCAGTGAGCGAACATTTCTATACATACATAGACGATGCATTGGTTAGACATTTGATGCGTGTTGCTTCAGGGCTTGATTCCATGGTTTTGGGGGAGTCCCAAATTTTAGGTCAAATGAAAGCAGCTTATGCTTCAGCAGAGTGTGTAGGTTCGGTAAGTTATGCTTTGAAACAACTGTTTCCTGCGGTTTTCTCTGGTTGTAAGGAAATTCGCAGTAATACTAATCTCGGTAAATGTCCGGTGTCAGTGGCTTATATGGCTGTGAAGTTAATCAAGGAGCAGTTTAATGATTTGTCGCAGTGTCGTGTCTTGCTTTTAGGCAATGGAGATATGATGGAGTTAGTGGCTACACACTTGCAAAGTCACGCTGTTAAAGCCATGACGGTCATTGGGCGTCGCTTAAATGCTGCTGAAACTCTAGCTAAAACCTTTAATGCCCAGGCTATGCCTTTTTCAGCATTAAGAGAGGCGTTGCTCGTATCTGATATTGTGATTTGTGCAACATCCAGTCGTTATCCCATTATCACGCGATCCATGGTTGAGAGTGTCATGAGCACGCGCGGAGACCTACCGATATTTATTGCCGATTTAGCGGTACCGCGCGATGTATCACCAGAAGTATCGCAGTTTACTAACGTACATTTATACAATATTGATGATTTACAATCGATTGTGCAAAACAACTTGTCTAGTCGTGAAGCAGCCATCGATCAAGTTGAGGCAATGATTGCTTTGCATGCCGATAATTTTCAGCGTAGACAGCGAGTCGCTGATTGTGCAGATTTAATTACGCAGTTTAGAGACGGTGTTGATACGATACGTGATATAGAATTGAGTAAAGCTATAGCGCTACTTGAGAAGGGGCATCCCCCTGAAACAGTACTAAAGCAATTTTCTCACGCATTCGTTAATAAATTATTACATCAGCCTACCAGTAAGTTACGTGAGTTTGCCTCTCAAAATAGAGCCGGTGCATTATCGGTAATGAAAGAGTTTCTAAAATTATAAATTATCTAAAAAAAGAGAATGAACATGAAAGCGTCACTGGAGCATAAGTTATTGTCGTTGGCTCAACGATTTCAAGAGTTAGGTGCTATGCTGAGTGATATCGAAGTGATGAACGATCAAAATCGATATCGTGAGTACAGTAAAGAATATGCGAGTCTGGAGCCATTAGTCGAGGTGTTTTCAAACTTTCAGAGCATCATTCAATCCATCGACTCTGCAACCACTGTGCTTAATGAAGAGTCTGATAAAGATCTGCAAACCTTAGCACAAGAGGAGCTCAAAGAGTTAGAGGAGCAGAGGCTGTTAATTGAAGGTGAGTTGAAGATTTTGTTATTACCCACTGACCCTAATGATAACAATAACGTTTTCCTTGAGGTGCGTGCAGGGACAGGGGGTGATGAGGCTGCCTTATTTGCTGGTGATCTGTTTAGAATGTATAGCCGCTTTGCGGAGAAAAAAGGGTGGCGTATCGAAATGCTTTCTATGCACGAAGGTGAGCACGGTGGATTTAAAGAAGTGATTGCTCGTGTTGAAGGTCAGGGTGTGTATTCGCAATTAAAATTTGAATCAGGTGCTCATCGCGTCCAACGAGTACCAACAACAGAATCACAGGGTCGCGTACATACGTCGGCGTGTACGGTTGCTGTTATGCCTGAAGTGGCTGAAGTGGAAAATATTGAAATCAACAGTAGCGATCTGAGAATTGATACCTTTCGAGCTTCTGGTGCTGGTGGACAGCACGTTAATAAAACTGACTCAGCCATTAGACTGACGCATATTCCCACGGGTGTTGTGGTTGAATGTCAAGATGAGCGTTCACAACATAAAAATAAAGCGCGCGCAATGTCATTACTACAAGCAAGATTACTCGACGCAGAACAGTCTAAACAAAGAAAAGAGCAGGCAGCGACGCGTAAAACTTTAGTTGGTAGCGGGGATCGCTCAGAGCGCATTCGTACCTATAATTTCCCACAAGGGCGTGTTACAGATCATCGTATTAATTTAACTTTATATCAATTGGATGATTTTATTGCGGGCGATATGGACGTCGTCATAGGTCCTCTGATTCGAGAGTTGCAGGCTGAATTATTAGCAGAGTTAGGCGATGACTAGGAGTGAAGAATCAGTCATGACACTAAAAGAGATCAGACAATCTGCTGTTAGTACTTTAGATGGTCTGACATCTTCTGCGTTATTGGATGTCGACTTAATATTGATGAAAGCTTGTCAGTTATCGCGCTCAGCGTGTTACGCTTTTTCTGAGAAGGTACTTACTCAATTAGAGTGTGATACAGTCGCAACATTTGTGGAGCGTCGAAAACAAGGCGAGCCTCTGGCCTATATTTTAGGTGAGAAAGAGTTTTGGTCATTGATGTTCAATGTCTCTGCTGCAACACTAATACCACGACCAGAGACTGAATGTTTAGTGGAATGGGTTTTGACACATACACCGAATGAGTTGGAATTGAAAGTAGCGGATTTAGGAACGGGTTCTGGAGCCATTGCTGTTGCATTAGCGAAAGAGCGACCGAGTTGGAAGATCGATGCAACGGACTACAGTGTTGAGGCATTGCGTGTTGCAGAGAGTAATGTGCAACGTCATCGTTGCGGGAATGTACGTTGTTTCCATGGAGATTGGTATGACGCGCTACCTTCTTCTCAATATCATTTGATAGTATCTAATCCTCCTTATATCAACAGTACGGATCCGCATTTATTGAATTTGCGATACGAGCCACGATCAGCGTTAGTGTCTAATCAAGAAGGCTTTAGTGATTTGTATCATATCATCGAGCAGGCGCGATCTTATTTATTTCCTGGGGGGCGATGCATCGTCGAGCATGGTGTTGGACAGGGTCAGTCACTGATGCAGTTGATGGAAAAACAAGGATATATTGAAATCATGGGTTATTCGGATTTTTCCGGTAATGACCGATTTGTTGTAGGTAAGACTCCGTTGAGCCATTCATAAAAAAGGCAGAAATTATGAAAAAATTTTTTGAAGTGTTGAGTGATCATAAAAAGGTATTAGCACTGGAGACGGGTTTAACGGGAAAGTTACTTCTAACGACACCTGAGCTCAATAAGGGGTCAGCGTTTACACACGAGGAGCGTGTGCGATTTAATTTAGTCGGTAAGCTTCCGGCACACGTCGAAACCCTAGACGAACAAGTCCAAAGGTACTATGAGCAGTATAAGTTACTGCCAACAAATCTTGCGAAAAATAAATACTTAAATACATTACGTCAACACAACAATATCGCATTTTTTAAATTAGTGACTCAACACCTAGATGAAATGCTACCGATTGTTTATACGCCGACAATTGGTGATGCAGTTAAGAACTACAGTTTTCAATTTGATTCACCACGTGGATTACATTTCTCTTATCAAGAAGCTGAAAATGTTGAAATGATGATTAATAGTATTTCTTATCCTGAAGTTGACTTGATTGTTATCAGTGATGGCGAGGGAGTTTTAGGGATTGGTGATTGGGGTGCTGGCGGTGTTGATATCTGCGTTGGAAAATCGATGGTTTATACCCTGTGTGGAGGGGTTAACCCACGACGTATTCTTCCCATACAAATTGATGTGGGAACAAATAACAAAACTTTGTTAGATGATCCGATGTATTTAGGGTGGCGTCATCCGCGCATTGAAGGTGAGGCATATGATGCATTTATAGACCTAATTTTTAATGCGATATCACAAAGGTTCCCGAATATTTTTATTCATTGTGAAGATTTTGGTATTAGTAATGCCCGAAAAATTCTTAGTCAATACCGGGATAAATTATGTTTATTTAATGATGACATTCAAGGAACGGGAGCGACAGCTTTAGCTTGTGTTCTATCCGGGTTAAAGGTAACAGGTGGGCAGTTAAAAAATCAGCGTTTTGTCATTTTTGGTGCTGGTACTGCAGGAGTTGGTATCGCTGATCAATTAGTTTATGCGTTACAAGTGGCTGGATTATCCAAGGACGAGGCCTATCAATGTTTTTGGTTAATTGATCGTGATGGATTGTTAGTGCAAGGAATGAGTGGCTTGCGAACATTCCAGAGTCCTTATGCTCGCTCTTCACAGGAGTGGCCTGACAGAGTGGGTGGTTCAGCGATAACGTTGGAGCAAGTGATTGAGACTATTCAGCCAACGGTACTCATTGGTTCTTCTGCGGTTGCTGGTGCATTTAATCAGTCCGTGATAGAAGCAATGGTGACTGCAACGCCAAGACCTATGATTTTTCCCTTATCAAATCCTAATTCGCGTGTTGAAGCGACACCTCACGATATCTATCAATGGTCTGACGGAAAAGCGATTGTTGCAACGGGGAGTCCATTTGATGATGTGATTTTCGAGGAAAAACAATTTCGTATATCACAGTGCAATAATGCATTTATTTTTCCAGGATTGGGTTTAGGTATTCTTGTATCAGGTGCAAAGCGTGTAACTGATCGAATGATTACTGAAGCAGCATTGGCATTGGCCGAATGTTCGCCTTTGGCGCACGACCCAGATGGATCATTGTTGCCCTCTTTTGACCGAGCTCATTCAGTTGCTCAGCGAGTTGCTTTGGCTGTCGCTCAAGCAGCCAATGCCGATGGCGTAGCTCGAGTTGATCAAGGTGCTTGCTATGAAGAACGCATAACAGCTATCTTTTGGGAGCCTGAATATTTACCGTATCACCTGAATTCGAGGTTAATGCATGAATGATAATAAGACGAGTCATACCCACGGTTCCGTTGGTGTATTGGTGATTAACTTGGGGACACCGTCAGCACCTGATACCAGTTCAGTCAGACGATATTTAAAACAATTCTTATCAGATCCGGCTGTAATTACCCTTCCGGGTTGGGCACGGTGGCTATTATTGAGGCTGGTCATTTTGCCTTTTCGCTCACCCAAGTCTGCAAAAGCTTATCAGTCGATTTGGACCGAAGAAGGCTCACCTCTCATGGTGCATAGTCGAAATTTTGTCGACGAATTGCAAAGAGATCTACCCGGTTTAAACGTTGTACTAGGTATGCGGTACGGTGAGCCCTCTATATCCAGTGCTTTAGAGCAGTTAGCACAGTGCCAAAAAATTATTGTGATTCCTATGTATCCACAGTTTGCTAATGCAACCACGCAGTCAACCATCGATGAGGTTGAGCGATGTTTTAAGCAACTTAAACTATCAGCCGATTTGGTGTGGATAAGAGATTTTTATGCTAAAACGGGTTTTGCCTCAACTATCGCATCATTAATTGACTCAAGGATGACTGAAAATTTAAAACCTCATATTTTGATGAGTTATCATGGGTTACCCAAGAGTCAGTTGTCCAGTATTTGTGGTGATAAATCCTGCTTTAAACAGAATAAACCCTGTGCCATCGATGATGTAAATTCTGCTTGTTACCGGATGCAGTGTTATCACACGTCATATTTGATCGCGAAAGCCTTAGATTTATCAAAGGATCAATATTCCATTGCGTTTCAGTCAAGATTAGGTGCCAATGCATGGATTCAGCCGTACACTGATAAATCGTTGGAGTCACTGTTAAACAGAGGCATTAAAAACATTTTGGTGGTTTGCCCTGCTTTTGTTTCCGATTGTATAGAGACGTTGGAAGAGATTGCTATGGAATTAAAAGAACAATGGTTGGAAATGGGTGGAGATTCGCTGTCACTTGTGCCATGTTTAAATGCTGAAAAAGTATGGGTTAAGAATGTTTCTGGTTGGGTGCAGGAAATACTCTAGAAATAAATAAAAAAGGAGATTGTGTGAAGATTGTTTTAGCCACAGGAAATCCAGGTAAAGTCGCAGAGTTTGAAGATCTTGTATCACATTTGGATATCAACTGTGTTACCCAGGCAGAGCTTGGTGTCACTTCTGTTGATGAGACGGGTTTAACTTTTGTTGAAAATGCATTATTGAAAGCCCGCCACGCTGTTAATGAAACGGGATTACCAGCAATAGCTGACGATTCTGGATTAGTTGTCGCTGGTTTAGACGACGAACCAGGTATTTTTTCAGCACGTTATGCTGGGGATGGCTGCTCATTGGAAGATTGTATTGACAAAGTGCTTTTGAATCTCAAGGGTAAGACAGGTGATCAAAGACGAGCGTATTTTTACAGCTCTGTTGTTTTTATGACATCAGCGAAAGAGGCTGCTCCATGCATTGCTAATGGAATATGGCATGGAGAAATTTTACAGAGTCGCCAGGGTAATCGTGGTATGGGTTATGACCCAATTTTTTATATCCCAGATCATGGCTGCTCAGCGGCTGAGTTAGAAGTGTCTTTTAAGAATCGTATCAGTCATCGTGGCCAAGCAATGCAACAGTTATGTCAATTGATGGGTTGGCAACCGGTGGCGAGAACAATGCCTTAGAGGATAGAATTTTTCTACATAGCGTGAGCTGTCACTTAGTTCGATATCAGTACGGTGGAACTATTTTGTGGCACTATTCTTGTGATATTAAAGAGTAGCTCTAATGCCTCAAAGGTTTGTTTTGAGTACTCATCATCGTTGGATATATAGTACCAGGTTCCGTCTTTTTCGACTGAAGCATACGCTTTTTTTGGCTCATCTTGACTTGTTTTAATTGAGAAAAAGTTCTTGCTGATAATCGGCTGAATGGATGCTATGGCATGGGAATGAGGGACATCTTCGATCATAGTTGATAGGTATTTCAGAGTTGAGACCAAAGTTCTTGGAGTAATACTTATGGTATCTGAAATGCGAGCGATGCTTAGAGTAAGTTTAATGTTCTCACTATTATTATCGATATTCAGTGGTTTTAGAAGACTGAGTTGTCTTTGAGTAAAAGTAAAGTTGCTACTTATAGGTATAATCAAAGCAATCGATTCTCTTTGTTGTTTTAAATCTTCATGCTGAGTTGGTGTGATTTTCTTAAAATACAGTCGATGGCCATTATTCGCATACACCTCTTGAATGATGTCACAGAAACTTTGGAAGTTTTTTTCATCCTGAAGAACGTGATTAAGGTTATGTTCCATAGGGATGGGTGGGAAGTTTTCCCACGGCCCCAGTTTGCCAACGGTTAACCTCAGTAATAATCCTATATTAGTTTCAGCATAAGCAATCTGGCCAATAGCTTTCATTGACAGAGGTGTTAAGAGTTGATTGGCGTACTCTGCACCCGAGTTAGGTGTGAAGGTGATGTTGGGGCTGTAACTGATTCCACTGGAGGATAAGCTACCACTAGTTTGTGTTAGCAAATCTGCACCAGAAAATGCATTTTGATTAATGGATAGACTGGGTGTAGTGAAACTATTGCTGGTTGTCACTGAACTGATAGCTAGAAAAGTCGGTGCTTCGTGATTATGCGCCCTAACAATATTTAATAAAATTTCATTAGAGGTGGCTTTGGATACCGCTGTGTTATACACCTCGTGTGTTGCGGTAGCTCGGTTAATGAGTTGTTTGTCACACCCGCACATCAAAATGGTAAAGCTACAAGTTAAGAGTGTTAGGCGTAATAAATTCCGTTTCATATCAGTTAATCCATCATTCAATGATATAACTGTACCTTTGATGTATGTTGTAGCACAAGTGGTATAGCCATTTTCTCGATAAAAATCATAATGCTAGGGTAGGATGAGCCCAAAAAGGGCTCATTGATATTTTGTTATGCCATACACACCGTAGTTTGTTGAATAAACCGTTCCTGTTGTAGAGCATGTAATACTGAGGCAATCCGGAGAGCCTCAGTGATCTGTGCATCACTGAAGTGAGGTTGTAATTGCTTGTAGTGTGATTGTAAGCACATACCACAGCCATTAATTGCTGAGATAGCTAATGACATCAATTCAAAAACAGAAGCATCAATACCATGCTGACTGATGCCCTGCATACGAAGTCCTGCAGGCTGTTGAATTAAGCTCGTACTTTGAATGAGATGAGTGGCTCGATAGAAAATATTATTCATAGCCATCGTTGATGCAGCTATTTTTGCTGCATTCTGCATCTTCTCGTCAAGATCCTCACTGTAGGCGTATGCTGCTTCCGTAATAGCGTTATTTTGCAGTGAGAGACTTACTGCCAACGTTATCGCTTGATGAATTGGCTGATCTAATAGATGGTCATCTTCTGAAAGAAATATTTTTTTAACATTAATCTTGAGATCTTTGTTGGTTGCATCGTCTGAAATTAAGTTGTGAAATGTCATTATACTGTTTCCTTGTCGTTGAGTGATTGAGTAATTGTTGTCTCACCAGGTTGCCAATTACATGGGCATAGCTCATCAGTTTGTAAAGCATCCAAGACGCGAAGTACTTCTTTTGGGTTTCTGCCAACGTTTGAATCTGTCATCATTGAAAAACGAATGATGTTGTGTGGATCGACGATATAGGTTGCACGTTGCATGACACCTTCATCGTTTAAAATACCAAGCTCTGTGGCAAGGTGGCGCTGTATGTCTGAAAGCATGGGGTAGTGTATCGTTTTGAGGTCATCATGTTGTTGTCTCCAGGCAAGGTGGACAAACTCACTGTCGATACTACCGCCAATTAGGACGGCATCACGATCTGAAAAGTCTTCATGGAGGTCGTTAAATGCTTTAAGTTCAGTCGGACAGACGAACGTAAAGTCTTTTGGCCAAAAAAAGAACACTTTCCACTGGTTGGGGTAACTGTCACTCGTGATAGTTTCGAAAGCCGTTTGTGGGTTATCGCTAACTGTCGCAAGTAAGTTAAAAGTTGGGAAGTGTTGTCCAATTGTTTTCATGTTTTTTCCTCAAATGTTGTTAACAAACGCCAATCTACGTGACAGTTTGTAATTGTTAAAATCGATTGTTATTATCAATGTGATAGCTTATGGCTATATTGATCTCTGGCTACCTGGAGTTAACTGTCTAGTTCAGGTGGTATGATATTTGTAGATAATGAGTTTTATCGACGTGATAGCTTTTACAGGTGAATGATATGAATTTGAGAGATTTACACTACTTAGTGGTGTTGAGTGAAACTATGAACTTCCGTCGAGCATCCGAGGCATGTTTCGTGAGTCAGCCAACACTGAGTATGCAAATAAAGAAGTTGGAGGAGGAGTTGGATGTGGTCTTGTTTGAGCGAGATCGCCGTTTCTTGCAGATCACTTCAGCTGGCATCACGATGGTAGAGTATGCGAGAAGAGTTCTGAATACGGTCGATGATATGAAAAAGGTTGCGAAAGCTTATCAAGACCCATTAGGGGGGGCGGCTTCCTTAGGTATTTTTCCAAGTTTAGCGCCCTACGTCCTACCAAAAATTATTCAGCACTTAGATGATGCTTTGCCGTCATTATCATTATCCGTAAAGGAAAAAATAACCGAAAAGTGTCTGCATGAGTTGTATGAGGGTGATTTAGATCTCGCAATGCTAGCAAGCCACATTGATGATGCCATACTTTCTCAGCAGGCATTATTTGAGGAAACATTTTATCTAGTGTGTAGCGATAAGCATCCATTGAGTAAGTTAGAGTGCATCTATCCTGATCAGATTCCTGAAGATCAGTTGCTCTTATTGGATGAGGGGCACTGTCTGCGAGAGCAGGGTTTAGAGTATTGTCAGAGAATTGGTCGACGCCATAACATGGACATAGCTGGGACCAGTTTATCGACAGTGTTAGCAATGGTTGCTTTAGGCCGAGGGATTACTTTGCTGCCTGCCTTGTCGCTCCCGGCTGTGGAGCATTTACCCGTATCCGTCAGGTCTATTGCAGTGGATCCGCCGAGTCGAAGGGTGTCTCTGTATTGGCGCTCTAGTTACGATCGAAAGCCATTGATTGAGTGTTTGGTGGGTTTGATTAAGCAGGGTGTGCAATCAGTGGAGGGTGTCGTTGTCATGTAAACAAAAATCTTTCAAATTTAGGGTAGATGAGATATAATCTTGTCTTAAGGAATTTGTGTTCTATTTAACATATTGATATATATACATATATATTTCAAAAGAGGTCATTTTAGTGGGTATTTTTAAAAAAGTAAGCGTGCTATGGCGTGTGTCATTGGTGGTATTTTTAGTGGGCGGGGGTCTTTGTTTGGAGCCTGCGGTACAAGCTTCAAAGGCTCCTGAGAATGATAAGATGGTTACATCTACCCATAAACTGGGTTCTTTTGATAGCATCGTGATATCAGGGAATATCAAGGTGGTATTATTGCCTTCTCATCGATCTGGCTCTCACTCTCTTACCATGACAAGCCCATCAACACAAAGCTACTCAATTGATGTAAAAAACAGTGTCTTGTCTATTCGGCAAATAACGCCATGGTGGATCACTACTCAGTCTGCAACAGTCAAGGTTGATGTGAGCACGTTAAAGAAATTGTCGCTTTTTGACGCCGCTGCTGTCTCAGCGACATCATTTAAGACTTCCTCCTTAACGATTGATGCTGATACCTCAGGTGATATTAACCTTGATGGTCAAGTGGGTCTAAAAAGTCTTATTTTGAAGGGCCCCGGTAATGTTCATGTTCGCTGGGTCGATACGCCAAGTTTGAATATCGATAGCCATGGCGATGGCGCCATTGATTTATCAGGAACGGTAGGGCAAATGCACGTACGACTCTCAGGCCATAGTCAGTTAGAAGCGGAGAATTTAAGAGCAGACTCTATTGCTATTCAGACATATCACTTCGCTAAAGCGCAAGTGATGCCAATGACCACTTTGAATGCTTTTGCGCACGATTTTAGTAATATTCTATACTACAGGACGCCAAAATATTTTACTCGTTTCACGTCACAATCAGGTAATATTTTGCAAATGCAGTGGCGTGAATCATAATTTTTCACTGGTTGAAGAGATAAAAAACGCACGTCCGAGTTGATAGGGTGGGCGTTCTTTTTCGGGCAGGCTTAATCATTGTTTGTGTAAAAACATTCATTGATTCGCAAGAAATTGCTGTGCTATGGTTTTTTCAATATGTGGTATAGCGCCTGTAACATGACTTTATGCCCTCAAATAGTATAGTATTCTTTATCTCTAAACGTGTCATCATATTAAAAAAAAGGGGTATTATGTCAAATCAGCCAAAAGGTGAGCTCGCAATTCGAACATTAGCCATGCCAGCCAATACGAATGTGAATGGTGATATTTTTGGCGGTTGGATCGTATCGCAGATGGATCTTGCTGGACTGTATGTCGCGAAGCGTCACGTTCGTCATAAAATAGTTACTGTATCAATCCAGGGGATGGATTTTATATCTCCTGTGAGTGTTGGAGATTTTGTCTGTTGCTATGTGGACGTTATCAAGCAAGGCACCACTTCTTTACACGTCAATATAGAAACTTGGGCGCTGGGTTCGTCTCCCAGCGACTATCGTAAGGTAACAGAAGGATGTTTTGTCTATGTGGCGATAGACCAGGAAGGAAAACCTGAAGCGCTGCGTCAGCCAAGTGAATAGGCATACACAGCACACTTGGCGGGCGTAATCGTCTAGGCGGCTTTTCGATGTTCGTCTAGCTGCTCTGAGAAGTGATCTAGAACAGGTGTGAATATCGCGTGATTAATGCTGGATAGTCGTTCTAAACAACCCAGATAGAGCTGTTTTTGATCATCTGAGCCGTAATGCACAACAGACTTATTACATTCAAAGAGTTTGTCCTGCAGCTCATCAGTATGTTGGAATCCGGGTGAGCTGACCATCTGGATGACCTCGAGTAGTAGGTTTGAGGTATGTTGAATACGGTGAATGATACGTTCACCAGAGATGGTATAGTCTCTGACGTAGTTTTTTAGTTCGTTGTGAAATTTTTCTAAGCCAGAGTAAGAATAATAACCTTGATCTGGGATATTTCCATTTTTTTCGATGTCGTCTATGATTCGCCAAGCGGTGTTATAAAGTAATATATCGTCGCTATAAATCGTCATTGACTTAAGGTCGAGAACTTTTAATCGATTCATGCGCTCGACTTGATTCAATGACTTTCGAAGTAGTAAACGATAATCACTGATGTATTGTGTGATTTTTTCTGCAAAAACCGATGACATATTTTCCTCCCTCCTGGCTCCAAAACTTGTAATATTTAATTTCGCCCTAATCTAATTATTGATCATTTTATCAGTCAAACATTAAGGAATTCTTAATTTTATAAAATAATTTAATGTTTTCTTAAAATAGTATTTTATAATCCTGATCAGTGACTTGGATGTTCGAATTCCGGTTGGTCTCATTAATGAATGTTGAGCACGTGTAATTTCGACCATAATTTGATCAGTGACAAGTTGTATGAGTTCCTGAATAATGGTCCTTATTTTAAAGAGGATGATGGTGTGAGGCTAGAATCAGTGCGATGGGTGGATAATTTATCGGATACAGCGATGAAGTTGACGAAGTCGCAAATGCAGAGATTATCATCAGCGGGATCATTGACGCATTATTTTCAAACTTCAGAGACACTATCTATCAATTTTAAATTATTGGCTCTCAATAACGTTCAACAGCCAAGAATGATAACGGGTGATGACACGTGGTCTGATTGCGAAGGAGATTGGTCTCAGCGTATCGTATCTTGGTTTCATGCTGACCAAACTTGGGTGTACGCTGAGAGTTGGATTCCCCCTTCATTGGCTTTGCAATACCAGGAGCAGGTGTCCGATCGTTTACCTCTGGGGAAGTGGTTGTTTAATGGTCAGGCTATCGAGCTCTCTCCATTTAAATTTGTGACGTTAGTACCCAGTGATCCAATAATGCAAAGGGTATCTTTTCCAATGACAGTCAATAACTCATCACTATGGATAGCGAGGTGTCGACAGTATAAAATAGCAGAGCATCCCCCATTGATCGTTATTGAGGTTTTTTTTCAGCCATGTTTAGATCACTTTGCGCTAATTTCTGAGGAAGCAACACAACAGGAAAATGTATGAATATTGATGGAAAGAAAAATTTAATCGATTCTCCCTGTGTAGGTATTTGCAGTGCCACGGCATTGGGTGATGAAATATGTATCGGTTGTGGACGTACGTTTGATGAAGTACGACTGTGGAATACTTTTTCTGATGAGGAAAAAAAATCAATTAATCTTCGACTACAATCATCGCGTTAAGACAAACCGGCAGATTGTTGATGCCACGCATCTAAGTATTTCTTTGATCCCATCTCAATAATTCTGGAGATCGTGCGTTCAAAATTCACACGTTGTTTGCCTCTTGGATACAGTAGGGACGGAATAGATTGTGCGGAAAGGATTAAACGTTTTTTCCTGTCGTACAAAACATCGATGAACTTGATAAAAGGTATAATCAGGTGATGTTCCTCAGGTTGTATGATCGGTATCTCACTAACAAGAAAAATATGGTACTGCTTGCACAGCTCAATATAATCATTCTGTGATCGAGGACTATTGCAGATGATATTGAAGTCAAACCATATAATATCCTGAGTTTTTTTTATGACGGATATAGGTCGATCAAGAATATGTATTGTTTCTGTTGAGACAGATTGATGATGAGTGAGGAGATCAAATGTCTCTTCGAGTAAGGTATGATTTTCAGTTGTGAGAGGGGAAAAATACGCATTTGTACGTGTTAATTGGTTGCGACGATAGTCCTTTATGCTTTGTTGGTGGATAACTGTTGTGTAAGTTTGTAGAAGCGTGATAGCCGGCAAAAATTGTTCGCGTTGTATACCATTAATGTACAAATTTTTCGGAGCCGTATTCGATGTTGTGATAATGCAAGCGCCATTGGCAAATAATGCGCGTAGAAGCCGAGCAAGTACCATGGCGTTGGTAATATCTGAGACTAGAAACTCATCAAGAAAAATCACTAAGTATTGATCAGCAATTTCCTTTGCAATTTTTTGAAGTGGATTTTTTTCGCCTTCATGTTTGATTAATGCTTGTCGAATTTGTTGCATGAACTCATGAAAGTGAAGTCTCAATTTCGGAACGGGTACCGTATTAAAAAAAATATCGATAACATAGGTTTTTCCGATACCCACGCTACCCCACAGGTAGAGTCCTTTGATGGGTGGGCGTGGTTTTATTTTGCGGCGGATTTTTCCTGCTGCGGATGATCGTTTTTTATAGCGTTTTATCAGCTGTTGCTGAATGATATCTAACCGTTGAATAGCTTGTAATTGATAAGGGTTAGCTTCTATCCGCTGATCGTCAATGTGTTGCTGGTAAACTTCTAAAGGCGTCATGATTTATTGCTGCAAAGTGAGAGCGATGTTCGCAAGGCGTTTACCAAATGCCTGACATAAGTGTTTCTCGTCTTTTGTTAGTTGGTTACCTTGCTGCTCTGAGGCAACATGGCTAGGGCCATAGGGTGTTCCACCTGAGCTCGTGCTGCTGAGTGCCGGTTCTGAGTAGGGGATACCAACAATGACAGCGCCATGATGAAGCAGTGGTGTCATCATACTAATCAGTGTGGTTTCTTGCCCTGAATGTTGACCACCTGATGAAGTAAAACAACCAGCGGGTTTGTTGACTAAAGCTAACCCTTGCCAAAGACCGCCTGTTTGATCGATAAAGTGTTTGAGAGGTGCTGCCATATTGCCGAAACGTGTAGGACTCCCTAGAGCTATTCCGGCACAGTGCTCCAGGTCATCTAATGTTGCATACAGCGGTCCACTCGATGGGATTTCAGCATCGATTTTTTCCGTGGTAGCCGATATCCCTGGCACTGTTCTGACGCGTGCTTCAATACCATTGACACTCTCAACGCCGCGAGCAATATCTTGTGCCATAGCAGCTGTGGATCCAGTAACGCTGTAATAGAGAACGAGTATGTAAGGCGAGCTCATGTTGTGTCATCTTATGTTAGGTAATTAAGGTCCTTATTATGAGGTATTCATTACCGTCATTCAATAATAGAGGTGGCGGTAAGCTCAGTTTACAGGACACAACACTGAGAGTTCGTTATACTGGATTTTGTCGTGAGTAGCATCAATGGAGTGGTGTATTGTTTAGCAAGGTTACGAATGCGCGTATATTTTGGTTGCAGTATTGGCGACTTTTTTTTGATTCTCAGTGCACCCGTATGGCGGCTTCATTGGCCTATTCAACCCTTCTGACATTGGTCCCTCTATTAATTATCTTATTCTCTATCCTAGCGTTATTCCCGTGGTTTCATGGTGCCGGCCAATCAGTTCAGCAGTTTGTTTTGAAGACATTTATACCTAGTTACGCTGAAGAGATTTCTCATCAGATTAATAGCTTCGTTGCTAATATGAGGCAGTTGTCTTGGTATCGTCTGATCTTTTTTTTCGTTGTGTCGATATTGATGATTTATAATTTAGTCAATACTTTTAATCGAATATGGGGAACCAGTATCCGTAAACATATTACGAGTTCTTTTGTCTGGTATGCCATAGTGGTATTAGTATCGCCAGTTGTGTTGGGAGTCTTGTTTTTCATCGGCCCTTATTTGAATATGCTGTTGGTTGATTTTGAGCAACTGACACACTGGTCGATAGAAAAGCCGATTATTCTAGCACTACCTTATGGTGTTTCTTGGGTAACCTTTATCGGATTTAATTGGTTAATTCCCAATGCGCGTGTACCTTTTAGATGTGCTTTTTGGGCAGGAACAGTGACGGCATTATTATTTGAGTCAGCTAAGATAGTGTTTGCGGCATATACCTCTCACGTGTCGTATTACCATGTGTTATATGGTGCATTATCTGTGATTCCCTTATTTTTGATTTGGTTGTATGTATCATGGTTAATTATTTTGGGCGGTGTCGTACTTTGTTGTTTATTAAGAGAAAAAGCTATTTTTCTTGCGTAGTTGCATTAACGTTATATTAATTCACGTCTTTTTCTTGATCATTGAATCTCTTGTGATACATTAAAGGGTACATTTTGTACGCTATTATTTTTTTAGTTTAATAGTTGTATATTTTTCAATAACCTATCGATTTTATTTCTTGTTTTTATTGGTTGTGATCTTGTCATTGATAAAGGCTTAAGGAGCACAATCGTATTCAGTCTTTTTATAGGGGGGCAGGTATGTTAGCTGTAGCTGGTAATGATTTGCGACAGTCATTGTTGCCCCCCCGCCTTCTTAAAATTGGCAATGGCAGTGACGATAGTGGCACTACGGATCCTGAGACAAGCCCGAGAGAATACTATATTGGTCATTCTGCTACTGGCTCTGGTTCTGGGTCGGGTTCTCCTGAAACGGTCGTTGATCCCAACAAAGAACTTGATCTTGGGTCTAAGGATGGTGTCGGCACTGATAATCAGTGGAATTATAGTGAAGTGCTTAGATGGACGTTCGCAACATCGCCAGCCATTCTCATGGGTTGGGCTTATGGGGCTTTAACAAACTCTAAACTTACAGATCTTGGTTGGCCTAAGGAGGTCGCTTTAACATGTAGTGCTTTTAGTGGGATTGTCAATGCGGGGTTATATGAGATCGTTGTTTTTAAGCTGTTAGGAGGAAAGGTCGACCGGATATTGGGGGATGAATATGAGTCTTTACCTGGTGAAGTAAATAGCCAGACGTCAGTCAGCTTGATGAAGCAGGCGACTGCGTATCTCGTCTATTTTATTTTTTCTCTTATTCCATCATTACCCGTTTTTTCTGCAGTGTATAATATTCGAAATTCTGTAGGGTTAACTAACCAAGGTTTTGGTGAGTTTGTGGTGTATACCACATTTCTTTTGCGAGCAGTGGCCACAGCTCAATCCTTACCACAACTACCTGGTATTGTAATAGGGCTATTGAATAAGTTCAGAGCACTTTGTTCTTACACTCAAAATCAATCATCGGGACTAGTCATCAACACTCAACCAGAGGGGCAAGAGGGTCAGCGAGGTTTAGTTAATTGTCATGCAAACTACAAAGAGTGGTTAGTCGGATCTTTCGTTGCTTGTGCGGTAACTTATTCATTGGCTGAACATTCATCAATTAGTAAAGCTTTGACTGATGTTGGTTTAAAACTGCATGGTGCCGAAGGTTTAGCTACAAAACTGTTGTTTGAGAGTGTCGGTGTGATCGTGCTACTGCCGTTTAATATAGAATGGTCACGCTCTGGTGTCGACTCTGTCTTAAACCATTTTACTTACAGTACTTTAATCATCGTGTTGATCTGTATCCTAACGGGAGCACCAGCAGTCTCATTGACTGATTCAGCAAAGGATGACCCGGACTCAACGCAATTAGAATTTGAGACCAGGCCACCAATGAGCATTTTTATTCTTATCGCGAGTTATTTGACGGGTGTCTCAATGAATATTGGTTCATTATGTAGAAATTTAAATATTGGCGGTAGTGATACACATTGCACTGGCGGAATAGCTTATTTCTTTCAAGCATCCAGTGAGAGTCTTACTAGGATTGCGAGTAATTTAAGCACGCCCCAGGGGGCTTCGCAATCACCATTCTTTGCTGTGCGTAAAGAAACCAGTGGTGAAGAGGGAACATCGCCGTCGGATCATTCAAATTACAGTATTGTCTAATGAATTTCTTTGGATGGATCTTCTGTAATCAGTCCTACTTGATCAGCGCCAGCCTTTTGTAATAACACCATGGCTTGTACGACAGCACCGTATTCAACCGCTTTATCACCTTTGACATACACATCCAAGTGTTGGTGGCGTTTTTCTGCAGCAGTGAGTTTGGCATCGATGGTGCTCATTAACTGTTGTGCAGTGAGTGCCTGATTAGCATTTTTAGCAACGTTTAAGAAGTATTGGCCATTACGAGTGACGCTAATAATTAGCGGTAATGCTTGTTTGGGAGGCAAGGCTTTGGCGCTGGTTTTCGGTAGGTTCACATTGACACCTTGAGTCAGCAGGGGCGTGGTAATCATGAAAATGACTAATAAAACCAGCATAACATCGATATAGGGTACAACATTGATGTCTGCCATAAAGCCACGACGTGATTTGCGTGAAGATCTAGAACGTTGTCCCATGGTGTGCTCCTAACGTTGTAAGCGATGTGCATCACGGTGCAGTAGACGAGTCAGTTCATCTTGAAAGGATTCATACTGTGTTTCAATGCGTTCAAGTTGATTGGAAAAGCGGTTGTAGGCAATCACTGCAGGAATTGCAGCGAATAGGCCAATGGCCGTTGCAATCAGGGCCTCAGAGATACCAGGAGCAACCATGGCAATGCTAGCTTGTTGCACTTGTCCAAGCGCACGAAAGGCATTCATGATTCCCCAGACAGTCCCAAATAGGCCAATATAAGGACTGGTTGAGCCGATTGTCGCTAGGAAGGATATGTTCTTTTCCAGTTGCTCAATGTGTTGAGTGCTGGCTAAGCGCATAGCACGCTCAGTGCCTTCAATCACCGCTTCAGGGGAAATTTCTGTGTGTTGATTCAACTTTTGATACTCTTCATAGCCTGCTGAAAAGATTGCAGCTAAACCTGTAGGATTGGTGTTATTGGCAGAGATCGTGCGATGCAGTTCGTCCATGTGCGTACCTGACCAAAACTGTTTCTCAAATTGTTTTGCTTCGCGTTGAGCTTGTCCGTAGAGAGAGAAGCGCTGCAAAATCGTGGTCCACGAAAAAACAGAGGCAGCGGCTAAGAGTATGAGCACACATTTGACGATAAAATCAGCGTGAAGAATAAAGTGCCAAATAGAAGTATCAGTGGTCATGGGCAAGCTCTCTTAAGGTGGTTAACAAACGTTTTGGTTTCATTGAGGAATCTAAGCATGCTACTAAAATATCCGCTTTGCAATAGATAATATCTGAGTTTTCAGGGTCTATTAGGGTTTGATGAAACCACAGTGAGCAGGCTTTGCTCTGTGTGACACAGGCTGTGGAGTGAACCGTTTGGCCCAGGCGTAGTGGCTTGATGTAGTTGATGGTCGCGGTTTTGATAGCAAAGATGGTGTCTTGTTCAGCTAGGGCTTCTAGGGGTAATCCTAATGAAGCCAGCCAGGCCGAGCGACTGCGTTCGAAATAATGGAAGTAATTGGCATGATATACCACACCGGTGACATCGGTATCAGCAACGTAAATGGTAACGGGTAGTGAGAATGCAGGTGCGTGGTTCATGAGGTGGCGTCTGTGTTGTTTGTCGTCGGTGTTCGATTAAAGTGTTGATAGGCTTTAAGTGTGGCAACACGCCCACGGGGTGTGCGCAGTAAATAGCCTTCTTGTAACAGGTAAGGTTCAATCACATCTTCAATGGTGCCGCGCTCCTCGCTGATAGCAGCAGCGATAGTGTCTAACCCCACTGGCCCGCCATCGAACTTATCCATTAGGCTGAGTAAGACCTTTTGGTCCATCACATCAAAACCAACATGATCAACGTTGAGTAAATCCAATGCCTGCGCAGCTTGTGATTGGGTAATGGTACCATTGCCTTGAATTTGGGCGAAATCACGAGCTCGACGTAATAATCGATTCGCAATTCGTGGTGTGCCTCGAGAACGCTTTGCGATTTCATAAGCACCTTCAACTTCGCAGGGTGTATTAAGAATATCAGCGGCACGTTGTACGATAGTCGTTAAATCCTCTTGAGAATAAAATTCGAGTCGTTGCACAATACCAAAGCGATCCCTTAAGGGTGATGTGAGTAAGCCAGCACGTGTAGTGGCACCCACCAGTGTGAAAGGTGGTAGATCGAGTTTGATTGAGCGCGCAGCAGGGCCTTCACCAATCATGATATCAAGTTGAAAATCTTCGAGTGCAGGATATAGTACTTCTTCGACAACGGCACTAAGACGGTGAATCTCATCAATAAAGAGTACATCATGTGGTTCGAGGTTGGTGAGTAATGCGGCTAAATCCCCAGCTTTTTCAAGTACCGGACCTGAGGTTTGTTTGAGTCCAACGCCCATCTCGTTAGCAATAATATTGGATAAAGTGGTTTTACCCAATCCAGGTGGTCCGAAGATGAGGGTGTGATCCAGTGCTTCTCGACGTTGTTTAGCGGCATCGATAAAGATCCGCATCTGATTTTTAACGGCGGGTTGACCAACATAATCTTTGAGTGTGTGTGGACGAATGCTGCGCTCCACGCGACTTTCATCCAGATTAGTGCTATCTAATTCTGCATCTATCATGCGCATATCAGAATTCATGAGGTGACTCCTGTCATTAAGTATTGCAGCGCTTGTTTAATTAAAGACTCGGTGGTGTGGTCATGTGCTTGGCAGTGTTCGACAGCGCGTTTGGCTTCGTGGGGTTTATAGCCGAGTGCTGTCAGTGCGCTCAGGGCATCGTTTGAGATGGGTTGATGAGTCGCTTGTGTTGATGCGGTATTGGCTGTGTCTAATGAGAGTTGTTTGAGACGATCACGAGTTTCAACAATTAAACGCTCAGCAGTTTTTTTACCGATACCTGGAATATTCACTAAAACGGTTGTGTTATTTTGATCAATCGCTTGAACGAATTGATGCGGTTCCAGACCCGATAAAATCGTGATGGCTAATTTAGGGCCAACACCATTGACTTTAATCAGTGCTCTAAACAGTTCCCGTTCGGCATTGGTTAGAAAGCCAAATAACTGTTGTGCATCTTCACGTACAATAAAATGCGTCAATAGAGTAGTTTCTTGTTGCTCTTTGAGGTGATAGCACGTGCTCATGGGTGATTGGACTTCATAACCCACACCCTGAACATCCAGTATAATGGTCGGTGGTTTTTGTGAAATAACCAGGCCACGTAGTTGTCCAATCATGCTCCATCTCCTGCTGTTATCTGTGAGCGCTTCAGTGTATGCGCTAAGCGTTGTTGATGGCAATGGCAAAGTGCTATGGCCAGCGCATCAGCCGCATCCGATGGTGGTGTTTGTTGTAATTTGAGCAAAGAACGTACCATGTGTTGCATCTGTACTTTGCTGGCGCCACCAAAACCGACGACGGATTGTTTGACTTGTCGAGGGCTGTATTCAAAGCAAGGTAAATCATCGCGCGCTAAAGCAGCAATGGCAGCTCCTCGAGCTTGTCCAAGTTTTAATGCAGACTGTGCATTTTTAGCGAAAAATACCGATTCAACTGCGAGCACATCTAATCGATGTTGATCTGATAATACTTGTAGTTGTTGATGGATAGAAAATAGTCGTTGGCTTAATGCGTCGCCTTGAGTACGAATAACACCAAAATCGATAGCACATTGAATGCCCTTGTGATCGTTAATAATACCATAGCCCGTAAAGCGAGAGCCGGGGTCAATACCGATAATGATGGTCATCCTGAACCTTAATGATAGTGATGGGTGAATAGTATAACCAATGGATCACGAACAAGACCAGTGAAGCTTCATAATGACAACGAGAATGGCGATACTAACGGTTAAATTAATTCTGTGATACGTCAGATATTTTCGATAAAACAGCCTTAGCAGTTTGTTCAAGTGGGTGATCACGTAACCTTTGTCTTCCCTCGCGCAATACCTGAGATTGACCATGTTTCATATCATCAAGCATCTTTTGAGTGAAGTCCCCGTTTTGTATTTCTTGAAGGATGGTTTTCATATGAGTTTTCGTATCAGAATTAATAACTCTTTTACCGCTGATATAGGATCCGAATTCAGCTGTCAGTGATACAGATTCATGCATGGCAGCTAAACCGTTTGAAAAGACATGATCAGCTATCATTTTAACTTCATATAAACATTCAAAAAATGCGATTTCTTCTGGATAACCAGATTCAATCAAGGTTTCAAACCCAGTTTTTATGAGTTCAGTTAAACCACCGCAGATAACTGCTTGTTCTCCAAATAAATCGGTTTCGGTTTCATCTTTAAATGTAGTGTGAAACACACCCGCTCGGGTTGAGCCGATAGCCTTAGCGTATGACAACGCGACTGATAGAGGGTCATCTTTGGTATTTTTGGCAACTTGATGAATTGCAATAAGTGCAGGCACACCTTTTCCATCTAAATACAATGAACGCACGCTCTTTCCTGGTCCTTTTGGAGCAATGAGTACCACCGAAAGCTCTGAAGTAGGCTTGATGAGTTGGTAATGAATGCAAAATCCATGGGCAAAAGCCAAGATAGTTCCTTGCTGAATACGGTGTTTTATTTGGTCAAATAGGGTTGGTTGAACATCATCGGGTACAAGCATCATGATGAAATTTGAATTTTCTACCGCAGAGATCATATCTTTCACAATAAATCCATCATCAACAGCGGATTGCCAAGATTCGGAGTTATGGCGTAATCCAATAGTGACTTGCAGTCCTGAGTCTCTTAAATTTTTTGCTTGAGCCTTGGCTTGATTACCATACCCGATGATAGCTAATCGATATGACAGGATAAGATCTACAGTGCTCGATTGATCAAACAATATATCCATAAAACGTATCCTTTCTTGAGCAGCTATGTTGTTTACATATCACCTATTTGTTTAACCTATTCAATTTCATGATAAAAATCCACAATGTGTCTTGATTTGAGTAATATACAGACTTAGAGCATATTGGATTCGTCTTGGTAATTTTTTTAAATAATCCATTTATTTCATGGAGTTACATTATATTTTTTGTTTTTTGCAGGAAATTTGTTCAAATTTTGACTATAATAAAAAAGATTAATGAGTTTTAGGGGGTTTATAATGACAACAGTATTTATTGCCCAATTTCTGGGCTTATTTTTCTTATTTGTATCCTTGGGTGCTTTGTTTAACCAAGACCACGCCGGCAAGGGTAAAGATTCCGCAGGACATGCTGGTTCAGGTGGCTCTGTTATAGTAGCTCTGCTCCTGGGTTTGTTTGTGGTGTTAAATCATACCAGCTGGGGAGGATGGGACATCGTAGTGACGCTGACAGGGTGGTTTTTACTGGTCATGTCAGTGGTGAAATTATGGTTTCCTCATGGATATGATGAGTGTGTGAAAAAATATGGTGGTATATCTTCCAAATTTAAAGCCATGTTCTTTTTTATATTAAGTTTATTGTTACTTTATGTGGGCTTTGTAGTCTAAAAAACTGGTCGTCCTTGAAAAAAGCCACCCTCGGGTGGCTTTTTAGTTAGGCTGCGGCTATGGCTGTGATGGTGTGACGACATTGGTTGAGTTGGTCTAACTGATTACAAAAGTGCTGTGTTTTTGATTGCCGATGCTGGTAAGTCACAGTTTTTCTCCATAAACAGCCAGTCATGTGACTATTTTGAATTATTTCTAGTAATGTTGATTGTCCATCTGGCCCTGCTTTTTGCTTGAACTGTGGCGTTCCCGTGGAGGTAGAAATAAGTTTCTCACATTGACTATTGGTTATTTGATTTACTGTGTCAAAAGATTCGTTTTGATCAGCGTTATCATGATGAGTAGCACTAGCAGCATCTCCGGTGAGTGATTCTAAAATATAGGTTCCAAGTGACCCACCGTTAAATGTTTTAAGTGTTTTTTCCAAAAGATTCTTTAACTGCTCAAAAGCATCATGGTTATCACTTATGTCGACATCAATTAAGTCGAGCTGATTGATAAATTCATCAGCTCTCATTTTTCCTTTGTTTCTGAACCATTTCGGTTGCACATGATTAAGGTATTGTTGAGCACCAGCCTTAGCAAGTTGGATCCATCGTTGGGCAAGTGAGTGAAATTCCTTGAGTTCATTGCAAGCTGCTTGATGCGAGGTATGTGCTTTTATTTTATTTGAGTGAGTGGAATCTAAGGTATGT
>MDTC01047989.1_pt1 | contig 26786 bp, 21 predicted proteins | sample 811181 | NCBI WGS metagenome assembly MDTC01 (sample SAMN05326644, study PRJNA326480) | marine metagenome | isolation source: seawater | place: Pacific Ocean: North | collected 2011
ATTTTACCGGTGAAGTTGAAAGCCCCCGATCAGGAGGAGTTGCAATCCTCTGCCCTTGCGCTTGTGATGGACCGTTCTGGCTCGATGTCGGGGCAGAAGATTGAAATCTGTAAATCGGCCGCGATTGCAACTGCTGAATTGCTATCTCCAGACGATTACATAGGCATCTATGCTTTCGATTCACAGGTGCACGAAATTGTTCCAATGACTAAGGTGACGTCAACCAGTGCAATCGCCAGTCAGATTGCACTGCTGGGATCAGGAGGGGGCACGAATATCTATCCTGGAATGGCTCTCGCAAGGGCGTCACTCAATGAAGTTAACGCGAAAATTCGGCATATGATCGTCCTGACCGATGGTCAGACGTCCGGGCAGGGATATCAAACGCTAGCATCACAGTGTCATGCGGCAGGAATCACGATTTCGACGGTTGCCGTCGGGTCAGGTGCTCAAATTGGGCTACTTCAATCAATTGCCGCTGCAGGAGGTGGGCAGAGTTACATCACGATGGATCCCACCGCTATTACGAGAATCTTCACCCAGGATACGATGACTCACACTGGTCGAATGATTCGGGAGGAAGCATTTGAGCCGAAGTTAGCTGAGCCTCACCCTATGTTGAAAGAGTGGAACGAAAGTTCGACACCCCCGCTTTTGGGCTATGTAAAAACAAATCGCCGCGCTACTGCGCAGGTCCCTCTAGTAACCGATAAAGGCGATCCACTATTGGCACATTGGCGATACGGATTAGGAAAGGTCACAGCCTTTACCTCTGACTGTAAATCTCGCTGGGCAGCACTTTGGGTTTCAGACTGGGATGGCTATGCTCGTCTTTGGTCACAGATTCTGCGCGAGTCTGCGCGGCCTCCCCAAGGATTGAATATGGATTTACGGCTCGAGCAAGAAGGGAGTGAAGTCACAATGGTTGTCGATTTAATAGAAGATGCTGCAGCGCGAAAGAACGGAGCTCGTGTCACCGCGGAGGTTTTTTATATCTCAGCATCAGCGCTTGGATCAGCAATGGATGAGGTGGCTAAAGTTGAACTAGAACAGGAGGGGCCAGGACTCTATGAAGCCAGCTTCAAACCCAAGGAGCCAGGAGCATATCTCGTTCGCTCACGGGCAGGGGCCCAACTGGTTAGTGCAGGCTATGTTTTCAATCCTTCTAACGAAGTCGCCACAGGGAAAGTGAACGAGGAAATATTGAAAACTGCTTGCGACCTAACTGGCGGAACTTTTCTCAATTCGTCAGCAGACGAACTAAAGCTGAGCGGTAGTGAAGTGGCTCGATATATTGAGCTGTGGCCCCTAATTTTGCTATGCCTTTTAGCCGTATTTTTCGCTGATTTGGCCATCCGTCGCTGGGAAAATGTGATGGGTCTCGTTGAGTATTTGACTCGTCCTCACCGCGTTTCAAAGAGCTGAAGATTTGGGGGGTAATACTTCTTTATCTTCGGAAGGCTCACAAGGAAAACGCCAACACAGAATCATCCCGAGCCCATCCGACCAAGAATGTTTTCCATCGGCGGAAAATGAAATTGGCAATAGATTTATGAACGAGCCTAAGAGAGCGGCAACAATCAAACTTTGAGTGGCAATAATCGGAATGTCGCTAGTTCGTTGAAGTAATGATTCTGGCCCAATGAAGCAGACGAGGGCTAATGAAATGAGTAGTTCGACTCCTGGGCCGGCTGCGTAAATACAGAAGTGTTTCAATCGAGGAGCGATATAGTCGGTTTGCTGAGGAATTACAAACCCAGACAGAGGTATGCTACGAAACTCTATTAGTGTATGACCGATTTTGAAGCCGAACCTAAAGCGTCCCGAGCCAATGACGATAAGGGAAACTTTCCAACCCATTGCCCGGGCAATGGCGGCATGAGCAAACTCATGAATGACGAGAAGAAGAATCCATGCGGCTAGAAAGAAAGGCACGCTGAGCTTGCGAGGATTGTAGTCAGAAAACAAATCAATACTTAGGAACAGTCCAAAAACGAGTGATAAGACCACGATGACTCCCCACTCATTTGGGGTTTTCGGGCTACGCTCGGGAGGGTTTGTTATCGGATTTTCCTCCATCGCCCTTTACTGCGGAAGTAGTCGTTGGCTTCTATCAGTCTTTGTCCGTCTCGCTAGGCGTTCCGCCTTTGATCGCTTCCGTAGATTCACTGTTAGCTGTTTGTCTCTCAACACGGAGGAACTGGACTTGGCGAATCGAACGCTCGTCAGCCTCTAATATGGTCGCGCGGTAGCCATCAAGTTCGATGATTTCGCCCGGTTCAGGGATCCTTCCCGCAATGCTTGTTAGGAATCCTCCAACAGTGCTAACGTCTCGATTTTCCAGATCCAATTGATCCACGTGGTCTTCCAATTCATGAAGCGGATAGCCGCCCTCAACAAGAAAAGAGCGCTCATCAACAAATTCGATTCCGGGAACCTCTTCTTCATCAAATTCATCATGAATTTCGCCTACGACCTGATCTAAAACATCATCAAGCATGACAAGACCGACTGAACCACCAAACTCGTCGACGACCAATGCAATATGGGCACGTTTTGTGAGAAACACCTGAAGCATCTCATCGAGAGGCAGTTTTTCGGAAACCCTGATTAGATCTCGCTTTGCTGCGAAGAGATTCATTGACTCACGTTGCATCTCTCGAAGCAGATCCTTGATGTGGATTAAGCCAAGCGTTTTATCGAGATGCTTATCCACCAGTGGAAAGCGGGTATGCTTCGACTCGAGCGCGATATCGAGGTTTTCGCGGAAAGTGCGGTGGACGTTCAAAACGATCACTTCGCTTCGTGGAGTGAGAATATCCTTTACACTTAAGTCATTGAGTTCTAGTGTATTAGCGAGTATTTTTTGCTCGGTAAGCGTAACTTCTTGAGCACGGCCGGTCTCCTCAACCAAATACCGCAGTTCATCGGCAGTGTGGTCAATTTGGGCAAAATCAACCGGCTCGAGCCGAAAAACAACCTTTAGGATGAGGTTGGATAGCTTCTCCACGAACCAAACCGGAATGGCGACAAGCAGGTAGAAAAAGCTCAAGGGCTGACTGCAGGTCATAGCGGTAGCGACGGGCCGCTGCGTGCCGAGCGCCTTGGGGAGGAGTTCTCCGATTACAAGGCTCAAAAGAGTAAGAACTGAGATTGAAAATACAAAAGTTGCTATGCGGACCGCGACTAGGCTGATGCCTGTTGGCGCTAGCAGGGGATGCAGCCAGGTTGAAATCGTGGGCTCTCCGAGCGCGCCGAGAACAATCCCTGAAGCTGTTATGCCGACCTGACATGCCGCGGAATAGATCCGCGAATTCTCGAGGAGCTTTAGAGACAGAGAAGCTCCGGCTTTCCCATTTGCCGCAGCTTCTTCAAGTTGGGGCGCGTGAACTCGACTCAGGGAAACATCAGCTGCAACCAAGAGAGCATTAAGAAGAACGAGGCCCAGCAAAATGAAAACTTGAATCCAAGGGCTCCAGAACTGGAATGAAGCCGTGAGCACAGGCTCGAGCGGAATATCAGCTACCAGCGGCAGAAGATCGATGGCGGTCATTCAGTGAGTTAGCCGCCCTGAGATCTCGAAATCCTTGTGGAATCGTCTCGCTGCAGGCGGCGGGCGGATATTCTAGCCAAAAACGACTGAATAGCCAGCAATAAAGAATGCAAGGAAACAAGACTCGCGCGAGTTGATAGGAAAGGAGGGCGGTGGAGGCTTGTAAAAGCACCTCTCCGTATTTTATATTACATATATTGTCGGAAGTTATTAGTATTTGAAGCTCAGATCCTTTGAGTTCAGGGATTCCATAACGTTCCTATTCCTGCGAGCCCCCAAAATGTTCCACATGGAATCTACCGAGCCCAAAGAATTTGATAAATCCAAACTTTTCGGTTTTATCAGGAACCTCTCTGAAAAGCCTTGCCATATTTCGCCGTTGAACCAAGCCGCAATTCGATTAACATGATCAACAACAGTTGAGCTAAGCATCTCGGCCCATTATTACCATGATTCGCAACCTTTCGTTTTTGCTGTGCGCTAGCGCACTTCTTTCCCTCTCTACAGTCGAAGCCCAGTTTTCTTTCGGTGGACTTTTTAGCAAAAACGACCGGCGCGTCGATGCTGATGAGTATGCCACCCAGCAAGGCAATGCCAGTGCGAAACTGGAGAAAGCCATGTCTTACGAAAATGCCGGCAAAGCGCGGCGGGCTCGTGACTCCTACAAATCAATTGTGAAGTCATATCCGCGGACTGACGCTGCGGCTGAGGCTCAATATCGTTATGCCAACATACTCGATGTGTCCGGAGACTCCAGGAAAGCATTCGACGGATACCAAGATCTCATTACCCAGTTCCGCAACACGCCTCACTTTGCAGAAGTCGTGCAGCGGCAGTTTGACATTGCCGAAAAATTAAGGACCTCGCGCAAAAAGGGCTTTCTAGGTTTCGGCGCTTCAATTCAACCATCGGCGATGATTGAGATGTTCAATCAAGTAGCGGACTCTGCGCCTCAAACCGAATTGGCGCCAAAGTCCATGCTGAACATTGCTCAGATTCATCTAGAACAGGAGCGGCGGGCAGCGGCGATGGCAACTTACCAACAGGTCTTAAACACCTACCCCTCATCCACTTTCGCCACTGAGGCCCAATACAAAATCTTTCAGATTCGTGGCACGAATGCCGAGAACTCCAACAGCCCCGTTGAGGATCGTGCTCAAGTTGAGGCTGGTATTGATTTTGTAAACTCAAACCCGGAAGACGAGCGTTCCTCTGAAATTCGCAGCGGTTTGGACGAAATTGAGGCCCGCTCGATGGAAAAACTGTTCAACACCGGCGAATTTTACGAAAAAAGTAGTAAGCCTGAATCTGCGCGCGTCTACTATCGCGAAGTGGTGAAAAATCCAAATACCCCCTTTGCGGCGAAAGCGCAGGAACGACTCAATGCTTTAGACAATGCTCCGATTCCTGTAGAAAAAAGGGCCGGCTTTTTCGGTAGCAACCCACTCAAAAAGGATTCTGTAAAAATGCGAACTTCAGCCGATGGGGTTTTGCCCCTTCCTGCGGCAGAAGCTGATTCCTGATTTCGGAATAATTAGACGCCCTGAGCGTTATCGGCTACGTTCATCAACCGGCTAATTCTCATTTACTCCTTCTCTCCCTCTCCTGCACACCGCCGCGCGCCAACTTCTAATCGCAAATATAATTGAGTTCGGCGGATCCAGTTTAGATGAATCGCTTTCCCCACACGCCCCTACTCGCTGCTGCAGCATTGTTTCTTTCCGGTTGTGCCGGCTATGAGCTTGGTGATGCCAAACCCTCTGCCTACGCAGGAATCAATAATCTCCACGTTCCCACCTTTAAGAACGAAACACTTGAACCACGACTTTCCAGTCTGGTAACGAATGCGGTTGTTAGAGAACTTCAAGCTGATGGAACTTATCGCATTAGTAATCACGCGAATGCCGATGCGGTTTTAGTTGGGCAAATTACCCAAATTCAAAAAACCCAACTGCGAGCAGCAAGAACCGATACCCTCGAATCGCAGGAACTGCGGATGCTGCTTTACGTTAGATTTCACCTCGAAGACCCAGTGACTGGCGAGGCAATTCGCTCCGCCCTTCCAGAACAAGCTGAACAGGATAGCTTCAACGATCGAGGGATTGAAGAGAAGCCGATTTACGCCTCTCAAGGCCAAGTTGTCGGGACGACGATTCAATTTGTTGATCCAAATTTTCAGGTTGGTGAAAGAAATGCGCTTTCTATAGCAGCTCAGGATGCCGCAACTAAGATGGTAGGAATCCTCGCGAATGGGTGGTAACCAGAACCCTGGATGTTCCCATGACGAATAGCTCGACTGGGCGCATTCAGCTAATAGGTTCCCCCATAGGAAACCTCGGAGATATCACCTTTCGTGCGGTGGAATGCCTGCGTTTAGCAGGTGTGATCGCCTGTGAAGACACTCGCCATTCAGCAAAGCTACTCAAGCATCTTGAGATCAGTAATAAAGAAATGATAGCGCTTCACGATCACAATGAAATGAAGAGAGCCTCTCGACTGGCAGAGCGGGCTGCTTCTGGCGAAGTAATCGCCTACCTTTCAGACGCCGGGATGCCAACCATTTCAGACCCTGGCTATCGCTTAGTCAATGCCTGCATCGAGCAAGGCGTTCTTGTTGAGGTAATTCCCGGCCCGTCGGCAGTTATGTCGGCGATTGCGGGGTCTGGGCTGCCGTCCGATTCGTTTTATTTTGGGGGGTTTCTTCCGGTTAAGAGTGGCAAACGAGCGAGAGAACTTGAGAGCGCTGTCGAGAGAAAAGAGACTTCAATTTTCTTCGAGTCCCCTCACCGCATCGTGAAATCACTTCATGCCTTGAGTCAATGCGCCCCGACGCGTGCGGTATGCGTAGCCAGAGAATTGACTAAAAAGTTTGAAACCTTCCACCGAGGCTGCGCCAGCGAGGTTTTTACGGAGTTTTCAAATCTCAGCTCTGTTAAGGGAGAGATAACGCTTTTAATAGCGGGGTGCGGAAAGCGGAAATCAAATAGGTCAGAGTTGTGAATAGTTCCATGGAATCCTCGATTCCAGAGCACTTTTAACCGCTCAACTTATGTCCTTGCCGGCAAAGCTAGCTGAGACGGTTGACCCGATTTAAGACTGGTGCACGGTTGCTTGATATTCGGTAGGCTGCTCGGGTGTAACAACTCGGCCCGGGATGCGGGGGGGCAGAATTCTTCGACGGTTTAGAGGCCGTCGTCTGGGCCTTCTAGACTCGTCATAGCGTTGCTGCATGGAGACACGTGGTTGAAGATGAAGATTCTCCGACACCACTGCGGTTAGCCACGGGCGCGCTGTGGCGCTGTGCACTTTAGTGTTCATGTTGTCTATTTGTGTTTATTTGCGTGTTTACTTTCCCTTGGGATCCGTCACTTCCATGCCTGTGTTTCAAAGGGCATGGATTCGATTGAATCACTCCAAATTCTTTTATGGAAAGCCTGCGAATAAAATTTATTATAATTATTATAAAATATCAATATTTTTATAAATTAATTTTAACTTTCGCCGATGAGCGACGACGTGGATACTTTTGTGCTTTGTGAACTCCTCTGGTTGGTTTTTCTGTATGCCCTACCCTACCTCAAAATCATTAATCAAGCGCCTCAAACGGCCCGTGACAGCTATTACGGCCTATGACTACCCAGCCGCCCGTATTTGCGATGAGACCGGCGTCGGACTCATTTTAGTCGGTGACTCTTTGGGGATGGTAGTCGCAGGAAACGAAGACACCACTTCGGTTACTCTTGATCATATGGTCTACCATACCGAAATGGTGAGGCGCGGCGTTCATCGAGCGGTTCTTGTCTCTGATCTGCCCTATGCCACCTACGAAACGCCAGAAATGGCGCTAAACAGCTCACTTAGGCTGATGGAGGCAGGGGCTGATGCGGTGAAATTGGAGGGCGGATTCGGCCAGATATCGAAGCTCGAAAGGTTACGGGAGGCCGGAATAGCGGTATGCGCTCATATTGGAATGCTTCCACAACGCGTTAAAAAGGAAGGCGGTTATAAGAAAAAGGGAAAGAGCGAAGAGGAGGCAAGTAATTTGATTCGGGCGGCGATAGCTCTCGAGCAAGCGGGGGCTATCGCCATCGTGCTTGAGAGTGTTGTTGCAGAAGTGGCTGCAAAAATCACTGATTCCGTGGAAATACCGACGATCGGAATTGGTTCCGGTAGCGAATGCGGTGGTCAAATACGGGTGATTCACGATGTGATTGGAGGTTACCCTTGGTTTGTACCGCCTTTTGCCACCGTCCACGGTGACGTGGCAAGGGTGATGCAGCAATCTGTAGGAAAATTCATTAAAGAAGTGTCGTTAACCACTGAAAAGCAATAGTTTGTGGTTGGTTTTTACATCTTGTAATCTAGCTATTTCTTTTTGTTTCAGTTCTTATTTCGTTTCAATCCCCTTCCGCCCATCTCCCGTTTGGTTGCAAGAGACCCGTCAGGATTCCCGCCTGTGTTGACTTCCGCGGGATATTGACCGAGATCCGATAAAAAATCGCTTGCTAAGGTGAAGAATACGGGGCAAAATCAAATGTCCCTGAGCTCTTCAAGGCTAGGAACCCGCCAGAGGATTGCGAGCCTCAATTTCAATCGCGGGCCACCTTTTACCATTTAAGGGGCATTTCCGAATTTTAGGTCGTTAATCGGCTCTACATTTTCTGCTTAGCTCAGTCACCTTTACTGTCAGGAACTACAAACTCAAATTTGCCACGGGCCCCAATTGCTTTTTCGTGACATAAATCCAGCCATTCAAACGGCCACCCTGCACCCCGCCATTTTTTTCGTCAAAAAATTCATGAGTCAGTCCGAAACTACCGAGGGAGCTCAAGCTAACCCAGAATCCCATGCTGAGGATAGCGAGGAGTCTAGCGCCACCGTTGAGAATTCGACGGAGCCGAAAAAGAATGATGAGGCGGACATGAAGGACGAGTCCCCATTAGTTGCCGATTCGGACAGATCGCCAGAGAGCCAGCCCGAGCAAGAGGACTGCGATCTGAGAAACAAGGCGGAGACTGTTCCTGAAGAGGGTTACACTAACGAAACGGACAAACGTGGAGAATCACGCCCTAAGCGCAAGCGCACTGGAGATCGGCGCCGACGTTCTAGGAATCGAAAAGGTGATCGTAGCGACATCGGCGATAAACAGGGTAATGCTGAGCAGAACACAGAATCAGCCGGCGCCGAAGACTCAGAAACTTCTGAAGACGTTGATGGGAAGCCTCGTAAGAGCCGAAAGCAACGGTACCAGGAGCGGAAAGAGAAAGAGAGGGCTCGCGAGGCTGCTGCTCTAGAAGCAGCCCCAGCAATCGAATCTGAAGGCATTGTTGAGATCTCTCCCAAAGGATTCGGCTTCCTCCGCGAAAAGATCCGGAATTTTCAGCAATCCCCCAAAGACGTGTTCATTACTCCGGAAGTCGTTCGCATTTTCGGCCTTCGTGACGGGTTGATGGTGAAATGCGTCTCCAAACAGGGCCTGCGAGGCCCACAGTTGATCGAGTTGCTAGAAATCAATGGGCATCCACCTGGGGACTACCAAAACCTCCCCTACTTCGAGGAACTCACTGCCATAAACCCTGACAAAAAGCTCACTCTTGAAACTGCTGCCACGAGAACAACCACCCGGGTGATTGATTTAATTACGCCCATTGGTCGTGGACAGCGTGGTTTAATCGTTGCGCCGCCAAGAACGGGTAAAACCACCCTTCTTCACCACATTGCTGAGGGGATTATTGAGAATTATGATGAGGAGATTCATTTAATGGTCTTGCTCGTTGATGAACGGCCTGAGGAGGTGACTGATTTTCAGCGTTCTTTTCCTGATCTCGAAGTCTTTTCAAGTTCTAATGACAGCGACGGTAAGGATCACACCCGCATTGCTCTTCTTGCCATAGAAAGAGCGAAGCGACTGGTCGAGGCGGGCGAGCATGTATTTATCCTGATGGACTCGATTACTCGACTCGCTCGTGCCTTCAATTCGCAAATGCGCGGAGGAAAGCGAGGAACAGCCAGTGGCGGTCTCGTGGTGGGAGCTCTGGAAGTGCCGCGGCGTATTTTTGCCGCGGCAAGGAACACGCGGGAAGCTGGCTCACTCACTATTGTGGCAACAGCGCTGATTCAGACCAACAGTAAGGCTGATGAGGCTATCTTCCAGGAGTTTAAAGGGACTGGCAATATGGAGTTAGTACTCGACCGCCAGATCGCACAAAATTACGTCTATCCTGCCGTGGACATCCACAAGTCAGGTACTCGACGCGAGGAGTTGTTGCTGCCCCCTCACGTGTTGGAGAAAATCTACGTGATTCGCCGTGGACTCGGTGGCTATAAGCAAATCGATGCAATGGAGTGGGTGTTACGCTGCATGGAGCGGTATCCCTCCAACGCCCAGATGCTAATGGACATAAAGACAACGGCTCTTTCGTGACTCGGCACTACTGACCTAGCGTTCCGACGCGAAGCGGCCAGCCCCTGCTCCTGCCATCAGTGCTCTGCCCCATTACCTGGATAATGTCGGAGCCTGAAGAAACTGAAACAACCTCGGAAATAGAGGATGATCGGACGACGGGTGGCTGTAGGCAGGGCGAGAAAGCCGATAGAAGAAGCCTCTCGAGGAAGGTCTCGTGGGCTCTAGATGAGTGTATTGAGGTTCCAGGAACCAAGATTTCTTTCGGGCTCGACCCCATCATAGGGCTCCTGCCCTATTGCGGGGAGACGGTAGCGACTGCCATCGGGGCGACAATTTTGTGCGAGGCGGGACGTAAAGGGCTTCCTGTGAAAACGCTACTCAAGATGAGCGGCAATATGCTGTTGAATGCTTGTGTTGGGACAATCCCTCTCATTGGTGACCTTTTCTCAGCTTGGTTTAAGTCTAACATACGAAATCACAAACTTCTTACTGCCTATCTTGGGAGTGAGGAAGGCGAAGAGGCTTCGGGTGGATGGGAGCCATTTCTGATCGTTTTTGGATCAGTGGCGGTCGTCTTGCTACTTAATTTCCTGAACTGGATCTTTTTCACCGCTCTTTTTGTTTGGCTTTATCAACCTATAACCGGTCATGCTTCGTGATGTTGTTGCTATGGAGGTGATTTACGTAGAAAGAGCAGTCAGGAAGCATCCTCGGGTAATAAAATTGATGAAACGCTTTCATCGAGCCGAAGTAATCGAGTGCGAACGCTTCGGTGAAGTCTTCAATCGTTCTTCTCAGAATTTCCGCCTTCAGAAGCAGAACCCGAGCCTTATTTTGGCCGAGAAACACGGCAGACTGGTTTTGCCAGCTCCAGAAGGATATTCAATCGGGGCATCTCGTAATTACTATTTCAGCCACATGCTGAACTGCCTCTATGATTGCCGTTACTGCTTCCTGCAGGGCATGTATCGTTCAGCTAGTTATGTCCACTTCGTAAACTTCGAAGACTTCGAAGAAGCAATAGACGCACATCAGTCTGATCCTGGAAAGCCAGATTGTTTCTTTTCAGGATATGACTGTGATTCACTCGCCATGGAAAGAATTACAGGGTTTGCAGAGAGGTTTGTCCCCTTCTTTTCGGAGCGACCTGATAAGTGGCTCGAACTCCGCACGAAGAGTATCAACACCAGCGTTCTCTCTCGTCAGGAACCGGTTCCAAATATAGTGGTGGCGTTCACTATGACGCCCGCGACGATCGCGGCAGAGATTGAGCACGGTGCCCCATCATTCGCGAAACGACTCGATCGCATTGAGTCACTCACGCGACAAGGATGGAAGATAGGTTTGCGTCTCGACCCTCTCATCCCGTGGCCCGGATTTCGTAAAATATACCCCAGTATGATCGAAGAGATTTTCTCTCGAGTAGACGGGGAGTTTATTCATTCTGTCACCTTAGGTCCTATGCGCTTCCCTAAGGCTATGTATGACCGGATTGTGAAACTATATCCATTCGATCCCCTTTTTGCGCTCGATGAGATGGTGTCCCGCGACGGTCAAATGACTTACCCTAAGGAAACCGAAAATGAGCTCGTTAGCCTAGTGGAAGAGGAACTCCTAAGACATCTATCAAAAGAATTGATCTTTCGGCAACTTGAGTGAAAACAATCTTTACTTCCGGCTCAACCGCCAGAAAAGAAATAAGCCAAGACCGAGGCACAACAGGTTTGGAACCCAAACTAATAGATGTGGGAACATGGCTTCATTTGTATTATGCATCTGCGCCGTGATGAGGAGAACATAGTAAGAAATTGCAATAGTGAGCGCGATGACAAAGCCTGCCGTGCTCTCGCGGCGTTGTGCTGTTATGCCTAGGGGAACACCAATCAGTCCGAACATTAGGCAGGAAACTGAAAAGGCCATTCTTGTGCTTAACTCAGTGCGATACGCGGCGCGCTTTTCGGGCTCAATTCCCTCCTCACCAATTATCCGGGTCAAGCGCCGAAGGCTAATGTTGTCAGGTTGGTCTCGAACGTCCTCGTTAGTGTTGTCGGGCAGCTTTAGACCGATCTGACCACTCTTAAAAAAGATGGGTTGCGAAGCTGCCATGAAATCTCCTTCCTGACCCTTCGTCATCATATTGAAGTCAGTGAAATCAAAAACGAGCTCGGGAACCCCCTCTTCCAGATTGACGGATACTTCTGCTTTTCTCGCAACAACAAGAGCCTCCGGGAGGCCATTTTCTAACTTAATCATCTGGAAGGCATGAAGGGAATTTTCGCCTTTTCTGGCGTAAACCAAGTGACCATCAATATCATCCATCACTGCTTGATCAGGAAAAATCAGAAGGGGTTCACGCTTTACCATATTAATCACAGAAGCCTTCATACCCTCCATTTCGGTCTTTGCCGCAGGAGTGATCGAAAGATTGAACCAGCCGCAAATGACTGTAAAAAAAAGCGCTAATACCCCTATCGGCAGACAAATTCGCCATATGCTTTGCCCCGACATCCTCATGGCAATAAATTCGCTATCAGCAGACAGTCTTCCAAAGGTGAGCAGGATGGACGTGAGAAACGAAAATGGAATGGCAAGGCTCAAAGAAATAGGAACGACCAGAGCGATAAATCTAAAGACAAAGCCCAAGCTTAGGTCGGGACGTTTATCCAGCTCGCGCAGAATCTCCTTAAAAACGTTCCCGAGGATTAGGATGACAAGGATCACGGTCACCGAGAAAATAGCGGAGACGAAGACCTGCTTTGCGATATATCGATCAAGAAGCCTCATTTGAACAAGCCATAGGACGTTCAGAGCCGCCCTATTCTTTGAAAGAAGATAAACAGTCAGACATTTCTCAATTATCAGCAACACCGAAAAATGCTTGATTTCGAATCTTTAACAGTCGTGGTAGCGGGAACGCCTTGACGATGGGCGCCCATTCGCTAATCTGAAAACGTATTCTCTGACAGGGGTGCGCCTGGCGCTGAGATTGCCTTTTTTGGGCAAGACCCTTCGAACCTGATGCAGGTAATGCTGCCGCAGGGAGTCCAATGAACTGTATCCCCATTAAATTTCGCCGACCCTCCTGGATTTGTCCAAATTCCGCATGAACAGGGGCATATTTTATTCGTAGACCTTTGCATTACCCGATATCGCCATGATCAGTCCAAACGAACCATCAGCACCCTCCGAGCCCAAAACCGTCGCGGATGTTTTCCCGAACAGCGAGCGAATCTATGTCGAAGGTAAGAGCCACAAGGATCTTAAAGTCCCAATGCGGCAAATCGAATTGGCTACCACGGAACAACCCAGCGGTCGTCTGGAAGTAAATGAGCCTGTGCGCGTTTATGATACAAGCGGACCCTGGGGCGACTCGGCCTACCAAGGAAACGTTGAGAATGGTCTTCCCGCGCTCCGGCGGGACTGGATTCTTGGACGTGGCGATGTTGAGGAATACGATGGTCGCAACACTAAGCCCGAAGACAATGGTTACCTCTCCGAGGAACATGCCACTCGCTACAATGAGAAAAAGCGAGCTCGAAACCGGCTCAAAGAGTATCCGGGGCTTAAGCGGAAGCCACTTCGCGCGTCGAACGGACATCCAGTCACCCAAATGTATTACGCCAAACAAGGCATCATTACTCCTGAGATGGAATACATTGCGATTCGCGAGAATCTTGGACGTGAATCAGCCTTTAAGGCCGCGACTGACAGCGATGGACCGCGCAATCTGATGCATTTTCAGCACCCAGGAAATTCCTTTGGTGCCGCTATTCCCGAATACATTACCCCCGAATTTGTTCGAGACGAAGTCGCCCGCGGCCGCGCGATTATTCCGGTAAATGTAAACCACCCCGAGAGCGAGCCCATGATCATCGGGCGCAATTTCTTAGTAAAGATCAACGCCAATATCGGCAACTCCGCTGTTGCCTCCACGATAGACGAAGAGGTAGAAAAGTTGCAATGGTCGACTCTTTGGGGAGCCGATACCGTGATGGACCTTTCAACCGGAAAGAACATTCACGCTACACGTGAGTGGATTATTCGAAATTCCCCTGTCCCGATAGGTACTGTCCCGATTTATCAGGCGCTCGAAAAGGTCAATGGGCGCGTCGAAGATCTCTGCTGGGAAGTCTTCCGAGATACGCTCATTGAACAAGCGGAACAAGGCGTCGACTATTTCACAATTCACGCTGGTGTGCTGCTCCGATTCATCCCTCAAACTGCGACGAGAATGACCGGAATTGTGAGTCGCGGGGGTTCAATCATGGCAAAGTGGTGCCTGTCCCATCACCAAGAGAACTTCCTCTACAGCCACTGGTCGGATATTTGCGATATAATGGCGGCCTACGACGTTAGCTTTTCGATCGGCGATGGTCTCCGCCCGGGTTCAATTGCTGATGCCAACGACGCGGCTCAATTTGGAGAGTTGGAGGTTCAGGGAGAATTGACAACCACAGCGTGGGAAAAAGGCGTCCAAGTCATGAACGAGGGTCCCGGGCATGTTCCAATGCATATGATTCAGGAGAACATGGAGAAGCAGCTTGAGTGGTGTCATGAGGCCCCCTTCTACACGCTTGGTCCTCTGACGACAGATATTGCTCCAGGATACGATCACATCACCTCGGGAATTGGGGCTGCCATGATAGGATGGTATGGATGCGCAATGCTTTGCTACGTAACCCCGAAAGAGCATCTTGGCCTTCCCAACCGCGAAGACGTCAGGGATGGCGTTGTGACCTATAAAATTGCCGCTCACGCCGCCGATCTCGCAAAAGGTCATCCAGCAGCGCAGGTCCGCGATAACGCTCTCAGCAAATCTCGCTTTGAGTTCCGTTGGGAAGATCAGTTCAATCTATCACTCGACCCCGCGAAGGCACGATCCTTTCACGACGAAACCTTGCCTCAAGACGGAGCAAAGACGGCACACTTTTGTTCCATGTGCGGTCCGACGTTTTGTTCCATGAAGATCTCGGAAGAAGTACGGGAATATGCTGCGAAGGAGGGCCTAACAAGTAAAGAAGCAATCGAAAAAGGAATGGAAGAGAAATCGAAAGAGTTCGCTAAAAAAGGTTCAGAGATCTATTCCTGATCAGATCTTGAGGACAGCGCTCTCCAAGCTGGGAGCGGTTCTTCGATTCCGATAGTGTGGAATCACGTATGTGTTCTACTTGCGGATTAAAGTCTGGGTTGTTGGTATCAAAGTCATGACATTATTCAACCCACCTCGACTTGGCATCTTTCGATTACTCGTAGCAGCAACACTTGTAACGACTGTTGTTGGAGCTGCCTTCTCGGGAGAGTCAATCAAGGTTTTCGTCCTCGCCGGCCAATCAAATATGGAAGGCAAAGGGCTGCCTGAGCATCTCGTTACCTACAAAAACGATCCGCTGATCGTTGACTCATATGAGGTGCTTAGGACTGGCCAAGATTGGGCGGTTCGTGATGACGTTTGGATCACCTATCCTTCAAAAACACAGGGTGCAAAGCATGGCCCCTTAACCGTTGGTTACGGCACTAAAGGAGAAACCTCAATCGGGCCGGAGTTCGGATTCGGACATGCTGTGGGAGAGGCTTTGAAAAGCCCTGTTCTGATAATCAAGGTCGCTTGGGGCGGGAAAAGTATTGCGGTGGACTTTCGTCCTCCGAGTGCCGGCTTGCCCAAGCAAGAGATAATTGATGAAATGCTGGCAAAAGCTCAACGTAAAAATCCTAAAACGACGGTTGAAGAAATTAAGGCGCGCCACGGCCATTATTATCGCGAATTGCTCCGTCACATTGAAGAGTCACTAGCCACTTACCAAATACAATTCCCAGAGCTGAAAGGAAACCCATTTGAACTCGCTGGGTTTGCCTGGCATCAGGGGTTTAACGACAAAGTAAATTCCAGGATGAAAGCAAGTCAGTATGACGAATACACGATTCTTCTGATCGATTTCATCAAGGACATCAGGAAAGATCTCGGGGCACCTGCTTTACCGTTTGTAATCGGTGAGTTAAGTACCGGTGGCATACCTTCTCGTGGCGATTTTCAGCAGGCTCAGAAGAATGCGACCAAGCTCCAAGAGTTTGAAGGTAACGTTGCTTTCGTATTAACGGCAGAATATTACGACACTGACGCGCAGAAGCTATACGAAGAGCAGTATTGGAAAGGGACGGACGAGCAAAAGGCTTTGTGGCGGACCGTCGGCAACGATCGACCCTACCACTATCTAGGTTCCGGCAAGACCTACTACCTCAAGGGCAAGGCGTTCGCGGAGGCAATCATCAAAATGATCGGTGAAGAAACCCACTAGACTCTTTTTGGCTCAACTTCCGCACTTTCCCTCCTTCCGCAATTTCACCGACTTCAAGGCAACCTGCAGCTAAAGTAACCTCGAGCTATTCTCATTCTATTTGCTGCTTCTATTTGATCTTAATCAATAACAAAAGGGTGACTACTCTTGGTGTATCCTCCGGCCCCGATATCGCATCCAATCCTTAGCAAACCACTAAGCCTCTAGGCAGGTGAAGGCCTTTTCAAAATCCTCCGAGGAAAGAAACAAGGCTTCGCCCAAACGGGTTACGCAATGGGCTTATTTTTTTCGCCTCATCAGCGCGCCTCATCTGCCCAGTAAATAGCTTGCCCCTAACCATGGCGGGGCCTACGGGACCGCGCTCAAAGAAGGCTCACTGCCACCCCCAAGTGCTTTGTATAGCGCTACATAGCTCCGCGAGATGTTGCCTCGTTCAATAGCAAGATCATCCTCGGTCATGAATTTTGTTCTCTCGGCCTCTAGCACACGCTGAAAATCTACGAGGCCGTTCTGGTAGTTTTCCTTAATAAGATCAACCGTCTCTCGAGCCGAAGAATCTGCCCGAGCAAGCGTGGCGAAACGGTCCCAGCCATTTGCGATAGCCGACATACTGTTTTCGACCTCCTCGACGGCGATCAGGACCGTATTCTCGTAATTCTGAAGTGCTTGTTCAGCAGCAGCTTCTTCGATTTTGATGTTATTTCGAACTCTACCCGCACTGAAGATCTGCCATCGGATAGCCGGGCCGAACGAATAACTGCTGGCAGCTGTGTTCCAGAAGTTATTCGCAGTGATGGTTTCCAAGGAGAAGTCTCCGAAAAGAATAAATCTCGGATACAGGTCAGCCTCTGCAACACCAATCAAAGCAGTCTCCCTGGCGAGCTGGCGCTCAGCCGCTCGAATATCAGGCCGCGCTCGAATTAAATCGCAAGGCATGCCAGCGCTGTAGCCGCGTGGAGGTGCTGGAATTCCGTCATAAAGGTGAAGAATCTCAATCATCGAAGAAGGCGATTCAGCAGTGAGGCTTGCTAGACGGTTCCGAACGGCATCTAGCTGGATCTTTAATTGCGGGATGAGAGCCCTCGTTCTTTCAAAGTTGGTCGTCGCTTGAGTAACATCAATGCGTGGTGCCAGCCCAGCATCTAAACGAGACTGGGTTAGCTCGACTGAACTTCGCTGGGCGGCAGCATTAGAAATAGCGATTCTAATCCGCTCTTCGAGCGTGCGATACTCAATATAATTTAATGCAGTCTCTGATAACAGGGTTACCAGAACATCACGATACAGTTCGATGGAAGCTTCAAGGTTAGCTTCAGAAGCCTCAATGTTCCGCCGTAGACCCCCGAAAACATCAATTTCCCAACCCGCATCAAAGCCGGTGATATAGTAATTTAAGGGATGAGGTTCAGCTCCTGATATGGAGAGGAATTCGCTCGTCCGATTCCTCGAGTAGCTCCCGTCGCCATTTAGCGTTGCTAGAGCAAAGCTTTTAGCAACACCACGCTGGGCGCGGGCAGTGGAAATATTTTGCGAGGCGATCTTTAGATTGCGATTAGTGCCTCGGGTTTTCTCGATCAGCAGATCCAAAGTTGGATCGTTATAGGCTTTCCACCATTTTGCAAGATTGGCAGGACGTTCGAGATCACCCTTCACACTCACTGTCCAAGCATCCGGGGAATTAGCTCTCGGCGTTTCATAGTCAATACCCACAAGCACGCAGCCTTGAGTGAGCAGTGTGATCACTAAAGGAATACTACAAAGAACCGCTTGAATCGACCGATTCGCGGGGTGAGACCGTGAAATGCTCATAAATTGATTACTGACCCTTGAACTTCAGGGGGCGGAATGCAAGAAATTCTAAAGACCTGTCTCAAAGTTACATCATGAAGAATCTAAAGCCCATACTGGTATAGGTGTATGCCTCCGATTCAATTCTTTTAAAAAGGCTTTTATCCCCCACGGCCAGAATTCTACTGAAATCAGCCGTTCTGTTCTTTGGTTCGGCTCCCAGTAAAGACATTGGAACAACTTCCTCCTAACCTTGCAGCGAGAGAGCGCTTGTAATTACGAGATAATCCCGTGCTAATTTTTGAGCACGGATGTTTTTGGCCTCGACGTGTGAGATACGTACTTGCTAAGCCAGATGGAATTTCCGATATGTTTACCATGCTCTCACGCCGACGACTTATCACCCATACCGCTGCCCTTGCTGGAGGAGCAGCCTTCACCGGGACTGGGCTCGAAGCTCAATTAAAACGGGACGCTACCAATCCCGATTTTAAAGTGACTAACGGTCGAATAAGACAGTCAATCATGGGCTGGTGTTTTAATGACCAGTTCTCTTCGGATAAAATGGCTAACACACTTGCCCTGGCGAATTACTGCAAGGAAATAGGGATTGTAGCCATGGAAGGAATTCCGCGAGAGGCCTATTCCGCAGTTCGTAACCTTGGTATCGATATTTCTTTGATTTCTTCGCATGGTTTTGCGCAAGGGCCATGCAATTCCAAGTATCGTGAACAAACTGTCGAAAAACTTTACGAGGGCATCGAAGTGGCTAAAGGAGTCGACTGCAAAAACGTCATCACTTTTACCGGCATGGAATTTGATGGTATGGATCCCGACAAAGCGGCCAAGAACTGCATCGACACTTGGAAGGAAGTCATTCCCGCGGCAGAAAAAGCCGGGGTTACCGTTGTTTTGGAGCATCTCAACTCAAGGGACGACACCCACCCTATGAAAGGACACCCGGGCTACTTTGGTGACGATGTTGACTTTTGTGCCGAGTTGATCCGCGGGGTTGACTCACCGAACTTCAAGCTGCTCTTCGATATTTATCACGTTTCAGTGATGAATGGAGACGTCATTCGACGCATTCAACAGTATCAGGATATTATTGGTCACTATCATACTGCTGGGAACCCAGGTCGTGCTGAACTCGACAACACACAGGAGATCAACTACCCGCCGATCCTTGAAGCAATTCTCGAGACCGGCTATGAAGGATACGTGGCTCAGGAATTTATTCCAACCTGGGATGATCCAGTCCTTGCTCTAAGAAACGCGGCCCAGCTCTGTGATATTTAACAGTAGCTTCGATCAGGCTGGTTACGAAAACTACGTCAATTGAGCGTTTCAGCTACTGGTTGAGCTATCTGTAGGAAATCAACCCGCCTGGCTCTCCAGTCTATGGAACGGATATCATGACCCGAAATTTTCACCGATATCAGGGCTTGGGGTACGCCTCGTTCGAGTAGGCGCTCTCTCACCATATCAGCACGCCTGGCACTCAAAGACTCGTTGTAGTCAACTGTGCCCTCCGCGCCGGCGAAACCAATCACGGCAACGGTGACTAGCTGGCTAGATCCGCGTAATGTCTTCGCAAACTTGTCAATCTTGGCCAAACTTTTCTCATCTAAATCAGCACTTAACTCGTCAAAGAAAACAGAATTTCTGTCGATGGCCTCTCTTTCTTCGCTAACCTCAGAGTTATTGGCTGCCTCAGAAACCTCTTGAACAAATGCTTCACGATTTGTCTTGGCCTCCGTAGGCGGATCATTTTCCTCAAGTGAAACGTTTCCCAGTTTGCGATCTTCTGCAGAGGTTGGCTCTTGTATCCTCTGTTCAGGTCCTTGGATACCCTCCCCGCTTGAGGTTTTCACTGATTGTCTACCAGCGGTTTTGTCCGGTGCACTATGACGAGCTTCGACCTCGCGAAGCTTCTCCTTAAGGTGGGAAATCTCGTAATCTCGACTGGAACGCTGCAGTAAAATATTACTTATTTCGCTTCGCAATTCATGGATTGCATCACCGCGTTCAGCCAGACTGATTCGAAACTTTTCGACTTCCTCAAGTCCTTGCTTCCGAATTTTCTCATAGTTTTCTAGGTCATTTTTCTGATTTAGAAGTTTGTTTTTAAGAGCCTCAATTTCAGCGAACTGCCTCCTAACTTTTTCCTCCTTCGCCCCCGTGACGATAGCACTCTCCGCTATGGTCGCTTCGAGCCTTACTTCGAGTTCTCTTTGAGTGGATTCGGCTTTTTCTCGCGATTTCTTCAGGCCGGCTTCGCTCGCGCAAAGCTCATTTTCAAGATTAGCCAAGCTCGACTTCAGATTTTCAATTTCTGTTTTCTTATCCTCAAGGTTACTGGTAAGTATGAGGATCTTGCCATCATTTGTTTTAAGGGTTTCTTTGAGCTCAGCCGAAGTATTTTCTAAGGACTCGCAATGACCCTCGGCAGCTTCAAGCCCAACTGTTAGTTTTCTGACGCGAAGCGTTAAATCCGAGATGTCTTTCTCAAGTCGAGTGACTTCCTTTCCATTTTCCTCAGCAAGTCCACTAAATTTTTCCTCACTCCGCTGGCGCTGGGAATCAATTTCCTTTCTCGACTGATCAAGATCAATTTTGAGTCCCTCGTTCTGTTTTTCTTTCCTGCGGGCGTCCTCTTCCAGTTTTCCAATTAAAGCTTCAGAGTCTTCGATACTTTGGATTTGCTCCCTCTTCTCCTTTGAAAGACGTTCGTTATCATCCTCCAGCTGGACGATCGATTCTTTAGATTTAGACAATTTGGCGCTGAGTTCTTTGGCCCGATGGTCTGCTTTCTCGAGTTCTTCCTCAGAAATGACCGCACGAACGCTTATCTGATCAAAAGCTGACGCTCTCCTGTCGAGTTCTGCAGCAAGTTGGCCGGCGCGAGCGGCATGATAGCGGGCCGTCTTGAGTTCTTCATCATAACCCATCCTTACGGAGTTTATCTCCTCATATCGTTCCCTGAGTGATCTCTCTAAATTGTTGATACGCCTCACTTTTGAGATCAAGCTAGAATCCTTCTTCGAAGCCAGCTCCGACAATGTCTTAATCTCACCTGAAGCGGCATCTAGCTCACCTTCTTTTTCAGCAAGTTGGCCCTTTAACTTTTGGATGCCGTTGCGCTGCTGCCTAACTTCGGAGGATAGGTCATCAACTTCCGCATTACGATCTTCGATAATTGCCTCAAGCTCTTCCATCTGACCGACAGCGATCGAAAGGTCTCGCTGAGTTCCATAGAATTGAGACCGAAGGCTGACTAATTCTTGCCGCGAAACATGAAGTTCATGGTGGGCATCATTTAGCTCAACCTTCAGCTCTGCTTTGCTTCCTTGGAGTGAATCAAGTCCCTCAGTCGATTCCTTTAGACGAGCTACTTCACTTTGAAGAAAATCGATCGTTGCCGCTTTTGAGATAATTTCAGACTCATTCTTTTCAAGCTTCTTCTCGCTCTCCCTCACCGCTGTCTTTTGCGCTTCAAGAGAAGCGGCACTATGCTCGAGTCCTTCGTTAGCCTCTTCGAGTTGACGGGTTAGTTGATTGGTCTCTTCATCTTTCGCCCGTAATTCCGTTCTGATCGCCTCGAGACCAGCTCGTTTGATTTTCCCTCCTCGTTCTTGATCCCTCCACTCACTTGATGCCAAAACGGTTTCGAGAGGCTCAGGCGGTTCATTGCCGTCGCTTGAGATTTTTCGGAGGGATCCCCCGCCCGAATGCAAAACGATGGCCTCTTGATTTTTCCAATTGAGCAAAGCTCTGAGCTGTTGATGAATGTTGGAGGCCTGAGCTGCGACTACCTCATGATTGGCGATCTCCCGTTCTTTGTTGCGAAGCCTTGCTTCTAGCCACTTAACCTTCCTTTCACCGGGTCGATCTAGGATGACGGTAGCGGGCGCAGATTCACCGGGGTTCTCTAATTCTGCCGTTAGTTTGTTGATTCTCAATTGACGTGCAGCAAGCTCGGTTTCACCTTCAAAAATACGAGCTTCCCATTCGTCACGATCGGCTTGCCAGCGCATGTGCAGCTTTTTCAACAAATCGTGCTGAGAAGTCCCTAGCGCGCTCCACTTGCTAACGAGATTAAAGTTTTCCTCCAAAGCGCGAAACAACCTTTTCGGAGAGCGTCCCTGAACGAACTTAGCAAGCAGGAAACCAACGGACAAAAAGGCAATCATAGCCATACCTAAAGGCAGCCAGTTCATCAGAAGGAACATAGAGAAATCGTGCATAAATTCAGTTCGTATTTGTGCGGCGGATTAGTGATCGGAACTGAGCTCGGAGCGAATCTTCAAGACCTCTTCGTTTATTTTTTCATACTCGCTCAACGCTTTTCGATTATTGCCTTCAATTCTCTTAGCAAGTTTGCGTGCATCCCTCAAAATAATCAAGCCCACGGAAAATGCTGTAAGAGCGCAAACTCCACCCCCGACGATAAAAAAAGTGCTCCAATCCATCAGAAAAGTCTCGGGGTCTTGTGTCATTGTGAATCAGGATTCAGGGGTAATTTCTTCACCGGCTTTACCCTCTCGATCGATGGGGTGCTCTATTGAAATTTCAACTCGCCGAGCCTTCCAACGCTCATATCTTGAAAGGTTAGAGAGATCTTCGCCCAAAAAATCGATAGTCATTGTATCATTAGGGATACCGTTATCGACTAACAAGGCTGCGACTGAATTGGCTCGTCTCAGGCTGAGTTGGTGATTATAAGCGGAATGCCCGAGGTTGTCTGCGAAGCCAGTGACCCTTAGCCTGACCGGAGAACGGGTTTCTTTAATGAGACTTGAGATCTTTCCGATCTTTTCTCTACCCTCGTTCTCAATTGTCTCGCGATTGCTGCCGAAATAGATCGGAAGTGCTCCGAGCGTTTCTTTCAGTTTGGATAGATCTTCAGGCTCACGTTTTGGTATCGGAACAGGCTCCTGAACCTGTTCGTTGAGTCGGTTATCAATCCGGAATTCGCTTGGAAAAATATTGAAAGCAACGTTCTGAATGACGAGTTTGCCAGTCGGCCCAATTGTTTCCCCTTCTAGGCGGACTTGGTTGCCTTTTATCCTGACCTCCGCAGATTTTAGGCGGCGATGAAACTCGGAGAAAAGTTCTGCCAGTCGATCGACCCATACCTGCCCTCCTGTAGCGTGTGTCTCTTCCAGCTTGTTCACCAGAACGACTTTTTCTCCCTCTAAATCTGCTTCCAACTGACGAAAGAATGAAAGTGAGGGAACGTTTCCCGAAAAAGTTAGAGTCCCCTTCTCGTATAATGCGAATAAGCGAACTTCAGCGTTCTCATTGATCGCCTTCTTGACTCCTAGATCCAGAGAAACCTTAGGATTTTTTGGCGAGTTAGCGAAAATTGCGAGCGCCGTCTTCACATATTTAAGATCTTCTCTCGACTCAACAAGCCCTTTAAGCCTGATTTGCGCAGAGTCAAATTCCGCGCTCCACTCCCCTTTCAATGACCTAAGAATCAATGGCACAATTTCATGTGCATCCTTTTCCCAAACTCCGGTCTCATAATCGCTGTCTATTTCGATTCGACTCCTTATTGGCAGCGTTCCCTTCCACAAACTAATTCTTTTCAAAAGTGCCCGGTGATCCTCCTCTTTGGCAAGGACTCCTGAGAGAGTAATTCCGAAACGGTTTCGGGTGATGCTGAAAGAAGAGGTTTGCCGCTTTCTGACAACTTCTGGCGTCGTGATTAGACCCTTAACGGAAACGGCTTCAAGCTTTCCAGCTAACTCCATAACTCCGGCCTTCAATCCGGAATTGGGAACCTCGCCTGAGATGGTTAACCTACCGTCCTCAAGGGCTATCAAAGCAGCCCCCGGATGACGCATCAAATTTACGGAGAGCGAAGCCAATTCAGGCATCTTCAAAAATGGCAATTGCCGGGGATCGAGTTTGATTTCGTTTTTTATATCCTCAACTGATTTGAGCTCGCTTAACTGCGATGCCAGGAAATCCCGATTAAATCCGCACTCAGGCGACAGCGCGCCCTGCAGGATTAAACGGGTTTCTCCAGCTTTCCGTTCGATCCGAATCTTCGGCGCAAGCGTCGGCTTAATAGCGATAGCGGACGCTTCAAACGAAGGCACGATCACCATAGGAAGCGTTTTTGCGATGATCATCAGCGCTGCCTCATGTTCCTCACGGCTTTCAACGACTCCGCTAAGAATCGCACGATAGTCATCAAAGTTGACAACCACTCCCGACAATCCGCCTTCGTCGAGGGCAGTCCTCACCTTTTCGGAGAATTCAGCTTCGAGGCTTCTCTGATAACCGAACTTGGCGATCAGCATGAACGCTGCAACCGCGACAGCAAAAAGTATGGAAACCGGAACGAACCTCATTCAAACGACGAATTGCTAAGTCGCGATAATATTGTTTTTTTAAAAACTTCTCAAGCTCGAAGTAGTAATCCAGTCGCAAGGAGAGAAAAATTGAATATATCTTGAAGGTTTCGCTTTAGATCTAAAATTTCCGAAGCTTCTGGGCCAACCATCTAGGGCCCATCGATTATGCTCTTTAGATCTTCGGGATCAGTAGCTTGAGCAGCGAGTCGCGCGCGAAGCAGGATTTGGGCCGCAAACTCAGGATCATCTCGATCCGAATTTTCCGTGGCAGCCATAATCTGATCCCGCAGCTCGGGGTCGGTTGTCTCACCTTCCTTGTATAGATGGCGGATCAGCTGTCCTTCCTTAAAATAAAGACGCTGCTGGAACAGGATATCCACTGTCTCTCCCTGACCGTCAGGCTTGGCTCGCCCCGTGAATTTCCAGTAGCCGTGATCCGCAAAGACAAAAAAACATTCACCGTTCCAGTAATAGTAATACTCATCACCCTCTCCATGCCCCCCATCGCCAAAGCTGAAATGAGCTTTTACAAGATTACCATCGGAGTGATAATGGGTAAGAGTGCCGCTAACGATGTCATCTTCAGGGTGCCACTTCATCGTTTCGCTGGGAAGCTTTGCCTCCTCGATCTTTTTATACTTCTCGCGTATATCCTTGATGGCGTCCTCAAGCGGATCAGCGAAGGTCAATGAACCTCCGATAAATGAAACGGTGATCGCAACGAGTGCGGTTCGGGCCAATTTGAATCTCATAAAAGCATAGACGTGCTGGCTCCCCTTCTATGCAAGTTCGATGCGTATTTCCCCACGAAACAAAAAAAGCCCGACCGGTAAACCGGTCGAGCCCTTTTTAAAACAGCTACAGCTGATCAGTCTTTATCAGACATCTCAGCCTCGGCTTCAACGCCTCGCTCAGCCATCGCAGCTTTGCGGCTTAACTTAACCCGACCTCGCTCATCAACCCCGATGCACTTAGCGTGGACCATGTCGCCCACCTTTATCACATCGGTGACCTCATTTACTCGGAAGTCAGCCAGTTCCGAGATATGAATCATGCCGTCTTTTCCGGGCAAAACCTCAACGAAGGCCCCAAAGTTAGTCGTGCTAACCACCTTGCCGTGGTAGGTTACCCCAACTTCAATCTCAGCCGTGACGCGTTTCACTAGTTCGATAGCGCGGTTCAGAGCCTCTTCATGAGCAGCATAGATAGAAACCATGCCATCGTCGTTGATATTAACGTCAGCTCCAGTTTCAGCCTGAATGCCTTTAATGTTTTTGCCTCCGGGTCCAATGAGCTCCCCGATCTTTTTTGGATCGATTTTGAAGCTTTCAATGCGAGGGGCATGCTCGCTCAGCTCTTTCGGAGTAGCAATCGCCTCGTTCATAACATCGAGAACCTTGAAGCGACCATCTTTTGATTTGTCGATACCTTCGAAAAGGATGTCGAGAGGGATCCCTGCCAGCTTGAGGTCAAGCTGAAACCCGGTCACACCATCAGTGGTTCCGCAAAGTTTGAAATCCATATCACCGTTGAAGTCCTCGTTGCCGATAATATCGAGCATTGTCACATATCGCTTGAGGTCTTCACCCTCGAATTCGGTCACTAGCCCGCAAGAGATTCCGGCTACTGGGCGTTTCAGCGGCACGCCAGCATCAAGGAGCGCCATAGTGCCGGAACATACAGAAGCCATTGAGGTAGATCCGTTAGACTCCATCACCTCGCTTGTCACGCGTATGGCGTATGGGAAGTCAGCCTCGTCGGGAATGACAGGTTCGATAGACTTTTCAGCAAGCGCACCATGACCAATCTCGCGACGGTTCATGCCACCCATACGGCCGGTCTCGCCAACTGAAAAAGGCGGGAAGTTGTAATGGAGGATGAAACTCTTGGTGTCTTCTCCGCCCGCATAGTTGTCGAGATATTGCTTCTCATCGGCAGGAGCCAGGGTCGCAATAGCAAGGGCCTGTGTTTCACCGCGAGCAAAGAGCGCGGATCCGTGGGTGCGAGGCATCAAGTCGATCTCCGCTGTGAGAGGGCGAATGGTGTCGACGTCCCTCCCATCGCAGCGAACACCCTTGTCGAGGATCGCAACACGGAAAGCCTTTTTCTGAAGATAATCGAAAGCCTGAGAGACAGCGAAATCATCTGCCTCAGGATACTTTGCAAGGATAGCTTGTTCGACCTCTTTGCGCAGGGCACCGGTGGCCGCACCACGAGCGTGCTTTGAGGGCTGATTGATGGCATCCTCAATACGATCGCCTGCAATCTCATAGGCAACCTCGAGCAGTTCATCTTGAACTTCCATCAATTCAGGAACGCGCTTCTCTTTTCCGGCCCGACGAACCAGTTCTTCCTGTGCGTCAATTATGGGCTGAATC
>MDTC01036314.1_pt1 | contig 26771 bp, 38 predicted proteins | sample 811181 | NCBI WGS metagenome assembly MDTC01 (sample SAMN05326644, study PRJNA326480) | marine metagenome | isolation source: seawater | place: Pacific Ocean: North | collected 2011
AATTATTATTTATGATTTAATATATCAAATATAGGATTTAGTTATGGCAACTTATGTAAACAACTTACGACTTAAAGAAATAGCAACTGGTGATGAGTCAGGTACTTGGGGAACAAGCACGAATACCAATTTATCGCTTATTGGAGAAGCTCTTGGTGTAGGAACCGAGGCGATTACCACTAATGCTGATACGCACACTACAACCGTAGCAGACGGTAGTTCAGATGCTGGTCGAGCTTTCTACCTAAAATATACAGGTACACTAGATTCAGCTTGCACGATTACGATTGGCCCAAACACCATGAAGCGTGTGCAAATAATTGAAAACGCTACCAGTGGTTCTCAAAATATTATTATTTCTCAAGGCTCTGGCGCTAACGTAACAATTGCACCGGGCAAAGTAGCAGTCGTACAACTAGACGGAGCAGGTTCTGGGGCCGCAGTTTTAGATGCGCTTACAGATCTAGCTGTTACTGATAGTTTATCTATCAACGGTACCACCTTAACGATTGGCGATGCTACAGCAGAAGATACTAAAATAGTATTTGATGGTAACGCTCAAGATTTTTATATTGGTTTAGATGATTCAGCCGATGATTTAGTAATCGGTTTAGGATCAGCAGTAGGTACAACACCTGCTATTTCGGTGGATGAAAACCAAAATGTGACGATGCCACAAATTGTTACTGCGTCCACTTCAGCAAATATAACTCAAGTATCTTTAACAGACGGTACAGTATCTTGGGATGCAAAAGCAGCAGCAAACGCATTTTTATTGTTAGAAGAAAATTCAACTATATCAGCTCCAACTAATGCAGTAGAGGGGGCAATTATAAGTATTGAAGTAGCACAACATGCTTCAAGCGGACCGTATACTTTAGCTTGGAATGCAATTTTTGAGTTTGTTGGCGATGAAACTCCAACACAAACAGCAACCGATGCTAAAACTGATATTTATGCATTCCGTTATAACGGTTCAAAATGGCAAAATATAGGTATTAGTCAAAACTTAACACAAAGCTAATATGGAAACCCTCCAAAGGACAGCAAATCGTGGAAGCGTATCGACTGGCTATGATATTGATAACTCTTTGAAGTTAGAAGCTGATAACTCTGAAACCTTATACAAAAATAATGTAGATGGTAATAGAAGAACTTTTACTTCTTCTTTATGGGTAAAGCTATCAGAGCTAAGTAACAACTCTTTGATTTATCATGGTGTAGTGTCTAACGCTACAAGACTATTTACAAATAGCAATGAGATTTACATTGATTTAGCTGATAACACTTCCACTTTCTATAGATGGAGAACCAATGCACTTTTTAGAGATACTGCTGCTTGGTATCATTTTGTTTGGCGAGTAGATACAACAGATTCTACTGCTGCTAACAGGATGCGATTTTATATAAATGGTGAAGAATATACCGATTGGCAAGAATCAGCTACAGTACCACAAAATTTTGATACTTTAGCAAACTTTGCACATAGCTCAACAAGTGATGATGTGCAATTTAGTTATAAAGAAGCAAGTTTATATTCTAATCTTTATCTTGCTGAAGTTCATCATGTTGATGGTCAAACATTAGCACCAACAGAGTTTGGTGAGTTTGATGATGATAGTGGTATTTGGAAACCTAAAGAATACACAGGCACTTATGGTACTAATGGATTTTATTTAGACTTTGAAGATTCTTCAAATTTAGGTAATGATGCAAACGGCGGTACAGATTTTACATTATCAAACATAACAGCAGCAGACCAAGCTACTGATACACCTACGAATAATTTTTGTACTTTAAATATTTTACACCGTTTTTATAGTGAAGTTTCAAGAATTACTGTAACAGAAGGTGCAACAAAAGTTGCTGGCTCTACTTCAAGTTTTTTATGGAGGGGCGTGCCTTCAACCTTTGCTGTTTCAAGAGGGAAGTGGTATTTTGAGTTATTGGGTGATGGTTCTTATATGTTGCTTGGAACTGGTGCAGCAAATGATGGTCAATCTGAATGGGCAACACTTACATCAATAGCTAATCCTAGTACAAAAGCTAAGATGATGTATAACCTTAATGGGAATATTTATGGCTATGATTCTTCAACAGATGCTTGGCAATATGGTTTTGGTTTTGGTTTTGGTACATCATTTAATGTAGGTGTTGCTGTAGATTTAGACAATGGTTATATGTATTTTAGAAAAGATGGAGCGGCATGGACAGACAGCGGCGATCCTTCGAGTGGATCAAGTGGGACAGGTGGTATATACCTTCCTTGGTATACTTCTGATAGCACAGTATTTATAGTATCTGTTGTAAATAATAATAGCACATCTTTGCTTAATTTTGGTGGTTTCACAGCAGGTACAATTTCAAGTGGAGTAAGCGATGCTAATGGCTACGGAAACTTTGAATACACACCGCCATCTAATTACTACTCTTTGTGTTCAAAAAATTTAGCGGAGTACGGATAATGGCTTATACAACAATAGACGACCCTTCAGCGCATTTTCAGACCACTCTTTATACAGGCGATGGTAATAGTGGTCGTACTGTAACCAACAGCGGTAATTCTGACATGCAACCTGATTGGATTTGGATTAAATATAGAACAGCAGGGGTAAGTCATGTTACTTATGACAGTTCAAGAGGAGCAACCAAACGATTATACATAGATTTTGATGGTCAAGAAGCAACGCAATCTGAAGGAGTGCAAGCCTTTAATAGTGATGGTTTTACGCTAGGAAATGCAGGCGCATCAAATGCGAACTCAATTCCTTTTGTAGCTTGGCAATGGAAGGCTAATGGAGGAACAACAAGCACTAATTCAGACGGAGATATAAATTCAACAGTACAAGTAAATTCTGATGCAGGATTTAGTATTATTACAGATAGCCCAAGCAATAACACCGCTAGAAATATTGGTCATGGACTAGGAAAAACACCTACATTTATAATTAGAAGAGCAAGAAATAGAACTGAAAATTGGCGTGTTTTATTTCAGGGTTTTGGAACAACAGGAGCTATTAATTTAGATCAGGAAGGAACTTACAACAGTAGCACAGTCTTATTTAATGGGGTTAGTTCTACAACTTTTGGAGTAGGAACAGATCTTTCAGTAAATGGTGCTTATAATTATGTGACCTATTGTTTTACCGATATACAAGGGTTTTCAAAATCAGGTAAGTATACTGGAAATCAAAATGCAGAAGGACCGTTTATTTATACTGGATTCAAACCTGCTTTTATCATATTTAAAGCTAATTCAAATTATAAATATTGGTATCAGTTTGATAATCAAAGAAGTCCTGCAAATCCAGTTCAAAAGGGTATAGTGGCATCATTAAGTGATGCAGAATACAATACCGCTGATATAGCAATAGATTTTTTAAGTAATGGTTTTAAGATTAGGAATAATTCAACCACTTTGAATGAAAGTGGTACAACTATAGCTTACATGGCATTTGCAGATAATCCATTCGTAACATCAACAGGCATCCCAACAACAGCTAGGTAAAATAATTAATTTGAGGTAATATAAAATAATGTGGGCATTAGTAGAAAACAACAAAGTAAGCAAGGTTTATAATAAACCTAGACAACTAACCATAGGAGATATTAAATATCCTAGTAATATTCATAGCCTTTGGTCTGAAGAAGAGCTGAAAGCCATAGGTATTTATGAAGTTATAATAGATAACACAAATTATAAAGACCCTAAATATTATATTAATACAGATCAGTCTTTCGCATTTGGTAGTAATAAAGTAACAGCTTCTTATGGCACAGCTACTGCAAGAGATTTAGATACATTAAAAACAAACCATTGTGAAACAATAGATAATCAGGCTTATGGCTTATTACAACCTAACGATTGGATGGTGGTTAGAAATGCAGAAAGCTCAAAAGCCATACCGTCTGATTGGTTAGATTTTAGAGTAAATGTAAGATCAACAGCCTCTAGTATGAAAACAAAGGTAAATGCTGTAAGTGATGTAGACGCATTAGCGGCTTTGTATGTATATAATGATCAAGATCCACCTACCAGACCTCTTGGTGAGTGGCCAACGCAACCAACATCATAGGAGAAGTATATGAAACATATTAAAAGTTATTTATTACTAATTATATCTGGTGCTTATTTGGCATCATGTGCAACAGTTGGAGCTGTTATAGATGGCGGTATTGATTTAGGCTCAAGTGTCATTGATAGCACAGTTTCTACCGCAGGCAATGTAACAGCGGCGGCACTTAATGATGTGAGTGATGTGGTTGGCACAGTGGCAGACGCTACTCAAGATGTTGTTGATGTTGTAGTAGAAAATGTCGATAAGCAAACAGACGAAATTCAAACAAAAGAGGAATAACAATGGAAACATTTTTAGGAATATTATTAGTTTTAGTAATCGCTGGTGCGGTTATTTGGAAAAACAAACCTGAATGGGTAAGCAAAGTTAAGTCTTGGTTTGTTGAGTAATGTCTAAGCCAACCGCAGCAACTGTTCATTCTGAATTAATCAGGCATGAAACTGAGTGTGCTGAACGTTGGAAAACTTGTTTTAATCAATTAGAAAAACTAGATAAAGATATACACTTTGTAAGAAATCTACTTTTAGGTGGTACAGGTACTTTAGCTTTAACTTTTTTAGGATTTATACTGACTCAGATATGAAACAACTTAAATCAATTTTAGGTGCTTTAGCTCCAACATTAGGAGCGGCTATAGGTGGTCCACTTGGCGGCCAAGCCGGGTCAATACTTAGTTCTGTACTGGGTGTGCCTAACAATCCAAAATCTATAGAATCAGCGATGAACAACATCACCTCTGAACAGATGATGGCGTTAAAGAAAGCTGAAAAAGAGTTTGAAGTTCAAATGAAAGAACTTGATGTTGATATCTATAAATTAGAAACTAAAGATGTTCAAGATGCTAGAGAAAAGTTTAGCTCTGATTGGACTCCTAAATTTTTAGGTGTTCTTTGTCTCGTAGGTTTCTTTGGCTATATAGGTATGGTCACACTTTATCCTCAACCAGACTCAAGTGATGATATTGTCATGCTGGTAATTGGATCTATTACTGGTATAGCTACCGCAGTTATATCATTCTACTTTGGATCGTCCAACAAAAAATAATTATGCACATCTCTGACGAAGGGCTCGAACTTATCAAGCATTTTGAAGGTTGCCCAACAGATGAGGAAGGCAACGCTGTTGCTTATCAAGATGCAGTTGATGTATGGACGATTGGCTATGGCCATACCAAAGATGTTCAAGAAGGCGATAAGTGGACTAAAGAAAAAGCAGACTTCATGTTATGGCGTGAACTAGAAGATGAGTACGAGGATTACATCAATAATTACGTGCATGTACCTTTAAATCAACAACAATTTGATGCTTTGTGTTCTTGGGTGTATAACCTTGGACCGGCAAACTTAAAAAAATCAACATTACTTAGAAAATTAAATAACGGTGAATACGAAGAAACGTCAAATCAAATAAAAAGATGGAATAAAGCTGGGGGAAAAGTTCTCGAAGGTCTAGTGCGAAGAAGAGAAGCAGAGGCTCTGCTTTTTGAAGGCAAAGACTGGCGACATATATAGGAGTTTAAATGTCACACGTTTCTGCAAGAATAGCGCTTGCAGGTGAATATTTAGCAGCATCATATTTGATGCGATTTTGTGACTCTGTAATAATTGCGCCCGAGGGTCATAAGTCAGATTTAATACTTGACCACCAAGGTCAACTTTATAAAGTTCAAGTAAAAACAACCAATAGCATTTATAAAAAACGTGATAATGATTACTATCGCTGGGATTTTAGATCCAACGCAGATAACAAAAGAAAAAATAAAATGCTAAGATATGGGAGTGGGCAAGTAGACATTTTTTGTTTAGTTGCTTTACCTATAGATAAAGTTTTCTTTTTATCTTTTGATAAAGTAGAAAATTCTATTGCTAAAACTATAAGTAGTTTAAATGAAATTAATTCAGAAGAATCTTTGATAAATAGTTTATTAGAGATAAATAAAATACCAAATTTGGAACCGATAGATGCCACTACAGAAAGCGATATTTAGACCAGGGGTAAACAGAGAAGGAACCGACTACGATAACGAGGGCGGTTGGTTTGATGTAAACTTGGTAAGATTTAGAAAGGGTAGACCTGAAAAATTTGGTGGATGGGCAAAACTTTTAACCAATACTTTTTTGGGAACTTGCAGAGCTCTACATGCTTGGATTGCTAATTCAGGTGAAAAATATTTAGGTCTTGGAACGCATCTTAAATATTACATTCAAGAAGGTACAACTTTTAACGATGTTACACCTCTTAGGCTTACAACTGCTGCAGGTGATGTAACTTTCTCTGCGTCAAATGGTGATGCGACAATCACTGTCGCTGATACCGCACATGGCGCAGTACAAAACGACTTTGTTACTTTTTCAGGCGCAGCAAGTCTAGGTGGCAATATTACTGCCGCTGTTTTAAACCAAGAATATCAAATCGCTACGATTGTAAACGCAAACTCATATACTGTTGAGGCAAAAGATACAAGCGGTTCAACCGTAACTGCAAACTCTTCAGATACAGGGAACGGCGGTAGCTCTATTGTTGGTAAGTACCAAATCAATACAGGATTAGATGTTTTCGTTCCTTCAACAGGTTGGGGTGTTGGTTCTTGGAGTTCAGGAGCTTGGGGTTCATCCACCTCTTTGTCTGCCTCAAATCAGCTTAGATTATGGACACATGATAACTTTGGCGAAAATTTAATCATCAATCCTAGAGGTGGTGGTATTTTTGAGTGGATTCAAAATGACGGTCTTAATACTAGGGCTGTTGAGTTGTCAGGCAGAACAGGAGCAAATTTAGTTCCAACCGTAGGACTACAAACAATTACCTCTGAAAAAGATAGGCATCTTATTGTTCTCGGCGCTGATCCTTTAAATGTAGGTGGTACAGCCAGAACAGGCACCATAGATCCAATGTTTATAGCTTTTTCTGACCAAGAAAACGAGTTAGAGTTTGAGCCTTTAATTACCAATACTGCAGGTTCTTTACGATTATCTGCTGGTTCAGAAATTATCGGCGCGTGTAAAGCTAGACAAGAAATACTTATTTGGACTGATACTTCACTTTATAGCATGCAATTTGTTGGACCGCCTTTTACATTTGCTGTTAACTTAATAAACCAAAATACAGGAATGATAAGTCCTAAAGCGTGTGTTTCTGCTCCGGGTGGCGTGTATTGGATGGATACTAATAGCTTTTACATATATAACGGATCAGTAAGAGAGGTTCCTTGTTCTGTTTTGAATTATGTTTTTTCAGATATAAACAAAGATCAAGCATTTAAAATTCACGCTTTTACAATAATGGATAAAAATGAAGTAGGTTGGTTCTATCCGTCCTCTTCATCCAGCGAGGTAGACAGATACGTTTTATATAATTATGAAGAAAAAGTTTGGACTTATGGCCAGTTAGAAAGAACCGCTTGGTTGGATTCAGGTATTGAGCCATATCCAAGAGCTGTAGCTAATAATTATTTGTATCAACAAGAATTTGGTTTTGACGATGACGGTTCGCCGATGACAAATGTTTTTATTGAAAGTTCAGACTTTGATATTGGCGATGGCGAAAGTTTTCAGTTTATTCGACGTATGATTCCAGATATTAAGTTTTTACAAAACAGTAACGACTGTTCCGTTAACGTTGTTCTTAAAACTAGAAATAATCCAGGACAGTCTTTGTCAGCCAGCTCTACAAATGCAATTCAAAGCAATACTGGTCAAGTTAATATTAGGGCTAGAGGTCGTCAAGTTGCTCTTAGAATTGAATCAGATGATGATGCAAGCAACGACGGTAATTTAGGAATAGGTTGGAGATTAGGGGCAACCAGATTAGATATTAGACAAGACGGTAGAAGATGAGCAAAATACTGCCAACTCAACTGCCTTTAGCGCAAGGTGAGTATGTTTCTGCTGACCTTTTTAATAGACTTGTACGTATTTTAGAGATAAACTTAGGAGCAGTAGACCCCGATAATACTTTACAATTATCGACTACTGAACGTGATCAATTAAACTTTAATGTTGGCACGCTAATATTCAATACGACTACAGAAGTATTGCAGGTATTTGACGGTACAGAGTTTATTGATTTAACGACTCATCGCACCTACCTGACAGGATTTTCTGCTACAACTGGATTAGGCTCAGTTACTGTATCGACGCCTTAAAAATGCTAACATATAGGTTATATTAATATGCTAAACGAAATACAAAAACAAGACTTACAAGGGATTGCTGCTTTGGGGAGAAATGAAGATACTATTCTTGCACACGTTGCGCCAGATGAAATGGTCATTCCTGCAGAAGTTTTACGTAACGATCCATTTTTAAACACTTATATTTACAATTCTATTTCCAAGTATGGGGTTGATCCAAATCAATTTATAGTTGGAAGTGGCGATATGGATTTGAACCCACTTACGGGTTTACCTGAGTTTGGATTTTTATCTAAAGTATTCAAAAAAATCAAAAAAGTTGTTAAAAAAGTTGCTCCTGTAGCAGTAAACTTTATACCTGGCGTTGGGCCTGTAGCAAAAGCAGCCCTTACAGCAGCAGCTGGTAAGGCTTCTGGCTTATCAACAAGAGACGCTCTATTAGCGGGAGCTACATCTTTTGCTGGTAATAAAATGTTTGGTGGGGTAAGTCCAACAGGCGGATCAGCAACAACGAGCAATATATTTCAAAGAGCAAAAGAATACATTTTACCTGGTCAAGATAAAGTTGGTTTATTTGGCAATATTAGAAAAGGCATCGGTAGTTTTTTTGGCGGGGATACTACTGTTGTTCAACAAGGAGATACTTTATCAAGTATTGCTGCAAAAGAAGGAACAACCGTTGCAGAATTATTAAAAGCCAATCCTCAAATAACCAATCCTAATTTAATACAAGCAGGAGCTACTATTAACTTGCCTGGAGGAGGCGTTTTATCAAAAATTGGTGGTGGCTTACGGGGAATAGGAGAAGGTATTGGCGGATTGATGCCAAGCACTGACGGTCAAAGTCGAATTGGAATGATCGAAGATATGATTAAAGGTAGACCATCTGATCCCGTCAGAGAAGGCGGAGGATTTTTAGGTGGAATGATGGGCGGCGGTCAACAGCAAGGCGGCGGCGGATTCTTGCAATCTTTAGGTGGAGCGATGACAAGCCCAGCAGGTCTTGCAGGCTTGTACGGATTAGCAACTTATTTAGGCGCTAAAGAAAGAGAAGGTGGATTAGCAGAAACTCCAGCAGTAACAATGGATTCTTTAGGAAGGTATCAGCTTTCTAAAACTTTAGGTACAGGCGGAACTAGAGAAGAGTTTGGTTTGGGTCCGGCACCTAAAGCACTTAAATTTGCGCAAGGAAATGTAGTGCCATCATCTAGTGAAATAAATTTAGTAATTGACGCTCTTGATGGAACAATACCTCAATATGAAAATGAGAAAATAATTCAAGATTTTATTAAAAAATATGGAATCGATATGTTTCAACAAATTAGCAGCAATGTAAGCTCAAGAACTTTTTATGACAACAATAATGATTTTTACAAAGAGGGAAGAGCTATAAACCCATCAAATGTTGTTAGGCCAGGATTTAATACTGGCGGCGCTGTAATGATGGAAGAGTTAGATATGCGTCAAGGCGGAGAATCTATTGGTCCAGGAACTGGAACTTCCGATGATATTCCAGCGATGTTAAGTGACGGCGAGTTTGTAATGACTGCTAAAGCGACACGCGGAGCAGGCGCATACGAAACCAAAAAAACTCCAAAAGGAATTGAGCTAATTCAAAGCGGAGATCCTTCAAGAGAAGCAGGCGTAGAAAATATGCGCGAGCTAATGAAAATGTTTGAGGCAGTATAATGGCTACAGTAAATCCAGTTTTACAAGGTCTTGATAGAAGAGAACTTTTAACTGACGCAAATGTACGCGAGCTTTATTTTGGATCTCCTGATACCCCAGGATTAATTAGACAGGCGACTGATGCTGCACAAAAAGCATTTTTAGATCAGCCAGCTATTTTACAACAAACTGCAGGACTTACTCCTGATCAGATTAGAGCAAGAGAAATAGCTAGAGCCGGTATTGGCTCTTTCCAACCATTTTTAAATAGAGCAGAACAAGCATACGCTGGTGGTTTAGGGCAATTACAATCAAGTTTGGGTTTTGGCGGTCCGTCAGCTAGGCAGTTACTTGGATTATCTTTGCAACAATATGATCCAACAATGGCAGGACGATTTTATAATCCGTTTGAAGAACAGGTTGTTCAACAAACCATACAAGACACTTTAAAAGCAGCCGCTCAACAAGATATACAACAAAGAGCTGCTGATATAGCTAGGGGCGGAGAGTCCGCTTTTGGGTCAAGAGCTCGATTAACGGCCGGCGAAAGGCAAGCAGCTATAGGTAGAGGATTAGGAGAAGTTCTTGGCAGGATAAGATCCGGAGGATTCCAAACCGCTCAAGATAGAGCCATACAAGAATTAGAAAGGCAAAGAGCTGGAGCTAGATCTGCTGCTCAATTAGAGGCAGGCTTTGGAGGAACTTTATCATCTGCATTAAGAGGATTCGGCGGTGATTTGATTGGACTAGGTCAAACCGGCCAAAGATTAACATCTCAAGATATTGCTCAACTTGAAAGTTTGGGTGGAGCTGAGAGAGGAATACAAGAACAAATCTTAGCTAGAGAATATGCGCAACAACAAGCTCAAAGACAGGCCCCGCTACAAGCAACAAGATTTGTTCAAGGCTTTGCGCCTAAGTATGTTGCAGGATCGACTCAAATAGATAAAACCTATGGAATGCCTAGAGATTCACTTGGATTAGGTATAGGTGCTGCTTTAGGAGCTTACAGAGGATTAAGGCAAGAGCCTCAACAAGCTCAACCTGACTATAATCAATTGATGCTAGAGATAGAAAGGTTAAGAAATCAAGGAGGATCTACTAACCAACCCGCAGTTAATCAGCCTCCAGCAAATCAAGCGCCTTCAGTTGCGACTGGGCAAGCTGGATACGGTGCTCCAGGAGCAGGACAAGGATTTGCCCCTCAAGGGACAAACTCAGCTTACTATAACCAATTTGGATTTGGTGGAGGGCCTTAAGTTGAATGTTTTACAAAGAAAAATGTTTAAAGCTGGAGATGTTGTTACAACAGGATTGGACGCAGAAACAATATCTTTACTTGAAGATTTTGGCGTAGATAATCCATCTAATTTAAGCGCAGATGAGCTTGAATCTGAAATAATTAGAATAGAAAACGAATTAAACAATCCTGCTCTTATTGGTAAAGGAGGATTGCTTTTTGACTATACTAACCCTCTTGACTATCTGGCGGGCGCAGCGACTCTTACAGGAATAGGGGCAGTTGGGGCAGGTGCTATTAAATCTGCTTCAACAGCGGCAAAGGGAACTAAAATAGCAAATACGCTTGCTAAACTAAAAAAACTTAAAAAAAGCTTATCGGTTATAAAAGGTAAAAAACCAGGGGTTACTAAGCCAGGGGTAAAAGGTTTTCAGCCAAGACCTCGCTTTGATCCAAGGTCTTATCAATACGATACTGGTAAATTAGGACTTTATGGCACCTCTGGCGGATTGGCTTTGGGCTTATCTCAAAATGAATATGAAAGTTTACCAGAGGAAATTCAAGAAGCTTTAAATGAATTACAAGAACAAAAAGATGAAGCAGAGTTTGATGTTGAAACTGGCAGCGAAGGTAAAAGTAAAGATTCAGAAGGTATAACAGACAGCGAAATTGCAAAACTTCAAGATTTATACCTAGAGGCTCAAACAAAAGCTTCTGAAGATTATAAAAAACAAAAGAAAACCTTTGATAAACAAAATGTTTTCTTAGAAGAGGTATCTGATGCTCTAGCTGAGGGCGGAGGTGATATTGGATATGGCCTTTCTACCGGAGCAGCAAAAGCCGCAAAAAGACTTAGCGAAGAAGAAGCTGCCGCAGCAGAGCTAGAGGCAAAGTTGCTTGAAGATGCGAAAGATAAAAATACTTTAAGCACAACAGATAAGACAAAGATTGCAGCGGATTATTCCGAAGCAATTACACATTTAGATAACATGGGCTTCATTTCATCTCAAATTGACGAACTTGAAGAAGCTGTAAAAACAGGACAAGTAACTGGTTTTAAAGGAATAACAGGAAGAGTTCTAAGTCAAATTAAAGGTTTTACAGGGTTTGGCGACCAAGACATAAATGATGCTGCTAAATCCAAACAAATATTAGAGTTTGTTAGGGCTCAATTAATTAGAGAACTTTTAAATGAATCTGGAAGAACTATTTCTAACTTAGACAGACAGCTAATTAGAGATATAACAGGAGATATAGAAAATCTAGGAGCTGGTAGAGGTGTTTTACTAGAAGCACTAAAAAGAATAAAAGATAGAATAAGAACAGCTGTTAACAAATCAAGAAATCAAGTAGCATTTATAGATGCAGAGTTTGGATCTCAATTACCCAATTTAGCTATATATAGAGAAGGGTTTGGTCAAAGAGCCCAAACAAATCAAAGCGAAGAGGAAGTTGTCGTCACTCAAGAAGACGTTATAGATGTAACAGAGGAGACTTAAGTGGCTCTAAAAGTAAGATTACCCAACGGTAGATATATCAAAGTAAATACCGACGACCCAAACATAGCAAAACAGCAAGCTATTAATTACTACAATAGAGGTAACGCTGGTTTTGTAGATTCAACCACCCAAGAATTAGGCTTGGAGTTCGATAAAAAATTTGATTACGATACAGGAGTAGACGCACTTTGGCTACGTACCAAGCTAGGTGCGATGGAAACTTTAGCTGGAAAAGAAAAAGTTTTAGAAAATGCTGTAGGATCAAAAGGATTTACTAGGGATAGTAGTGGTAATTTAGCTTTAACCCCAGCAGGATTAAGAACTTTAGGCATTGTCCCAAAAGACCAAAGATATGTTGTTATAGATGAAAGTGGGTTTTCAGGATTAAACGACTTTGCAGATTTTGCTGGTTTAATTGGACCTATAGCTGGTTCAATAGCAGGCAGTATTATTACTAGAGGCAAAATAAAGCCAAAAGTAAAAAATATTAAAACTATTAACCTTTTAGATTTAGGAAAAATATCTCTTGGTACCGGTACGGGTGCGGCTACAGGTAAGGCTGCTGAAGAAGCCTTTGAATACACTCTTGGACTACAAGACAACACTCCAGAAGAATTAGCAAAAATAGCTGCTCAAGAATTTGCGATTGGAGCCGGAGCAGAATTTGGCTTAGGAGTTGCTGGAAAACTTTTAAAACACACTTTTGGTAACAGGGTTTTAGCGAGAGCAAAAGAAGAGCCTGAAGCAGGAAGAAAGTTGTTATTAGAGGCTTCGGCAGCATCTAAAGGTGTTTTCGATCCGGTTACGGGTAAAACTTATAAGGGAGCAGTTGCTTTGGCAGCTTTAGAAAGTCCCATTATCGGTAGGCTTCAGCCAATTATTGAAACTATAGGTGATTACAAAGGAAGAACAGACGCTCTTACAAACTTACTCTTTACTGATCTAAAAAATCTTTATAGATCAACCAACGATCTATCTACAAAATTTAATCAATCGTTTGAGGATTTACAAAAACTTGGTTTTTCAGACGCATCCGGAGATGTAGCAACAGGAAGAGCAATACAAGAAAAGCTAAGAACTTCTTTTAACGCAGCAACAAAAAAATCAGAAGAAGCAATTGCAGATGTTAACCAGTCTGTAAATAAAATTATAGGTAATTTTGACGCATTTAAAGATCCTGCAACAAAAGAGGCTGGGGCTGCAATAAGATCTTTTACAGAACAGGCTTACAACAGTTGGAAAAAAACCTCAGATGAGCTGTATGCTCCTTTAAAAACAGCATTTACTAGAACATTAACCCCTGAAGATGTTGCTAAAAAACTAAATCTTACAGCAGAACAAGTTGAACTTCTTCCTAAAAGCGCTTTTTTTGAACCGATCAGATTTATAAACGCATCTCCTATTAAAGCTTTTGCAAAACAACTTCAAGATAGCAAAATTGTTGGAGGGTTAACAGATGACGACGAATTAATAAGAGACTTAGCTTATTTGACTAGGATAGGAGGAAGAGAGGCAGAAGTCTCTTTGGATGAGCTTTTAAAAATTAGAGAAGAGCTTGCTGGAAAATTAAGAATAACTCCGGATGGTAAAGCTAAATTTGCAGATTTAAAAGACAAAGAAAGATCTGAATTTTTAGAAGTTATAGATAATGTTTTAAAAGATTTAGAAGATGTCAATGGTGGTTCTTTAGTACAAGCTCTGTTAAAAGAAAGCGTTGAAAAAAGAGCAAAAAGAGAGGCTTCGGATGCGTTTTTAACATCTGAATATCGAGATGAATATGTAATGAGTGAGATTGCTAATGCATTTCGAGAAGGACGAGCCATCAATCCTACAGAAGTTTCACAATTTTTAAAGCTTACAAGACTTGCTAATAATTTTTATTCAAAAGGATTACAAGCTTTTGATAGAGGCATCACCAAAAAGGCATTTGCTGATGCAGAGGCTGGCGGTTGGAATATAGATCAAATTTTAACAAATATTTTAAAAAAGAATAACGGTGAGGAGCTTACTAGATATTTAGATACATTAGACGCTTCGACTGCTGGGTTAAGAAAAGCAAGAAAAGAAGGAACTAAAATTGTTGCAAGATCGAGAGCACCAGAAAGAGTGCCTCTTATGATAGGAAGAGAAGAAAGAAGACTTTTAAAAGACTTAGACCTCAGTATTGACGACCCAGATTTTATTTTAAAAGAACAAGCTCGAAATACCTTACAAAAAGAATTTATCAGAAACATAGTAAACAGCGTTTCTGATCCAACAAAGCCAATTAATTTTACAAAAATAGCAAATTCGATAGACTCTTACGGAACCACTGCAGACGTTTTATTTGGCAGCGCAGGCAAAAAGAAACAAATATTACAAACCTTAAGAGATGCTGATATGTTGCTTGACACAGGAAGTGTTAAACAGTTTGATGATTTGCTTACAAAGTCAGTTGATGCAGAAGATTTAGCAGAGTCTCTCAGAAACAGAGTTGTTTCTTCTGAAGCTATTTCTGATATTGAAAAATTAGATGTATTTAAAAGAATAGATGCTGGAACAATTGATCCAGAGGAAATTACCTCAGCCATATTTAAACCAGCTAATGCTGACGAAATAGCAAGGGTAAAACAACTGGTTGGAGAAAACAGCGAAACTTATAAACAGTTTCAGCTTTCTGCTATGCGTAAAATATTAGACAATGTTGTAAATCCTGGAGAAAGCGAGATCACTAAATTATTTAATGAAGGAGCTTTTGCTAAAGCTTTAGACAACTATGGTGATGCGACATTAAAAGAAACTTTTGGAGAAGAACAATTTAGGCTTTTATCCAAAGCAAGAGATAGATTTAGATTTATAGTTGGTGGAGAAAAAAGAGCTGGAGGTGGAAGTCTTTTTACTACAGGATTTATTTTTAATTTTATATTTAGACCTTTGCAGGCAGTTAGAGTCTTCACTCCAATACAAGCCTTAGCTTTTTTCATGGCTAGACCAACTTTTGTTAGGTGGCTAGCTGGAGAAGTATCTGATAAAGCAATGCTAAAAGAAGCACCGAGCCTAATAGATTATGGAGCAAAATTCCTAGGAGTTCCTAGGACGCCTGTACTCAAACAAACCGGGCAGGTAATACCTAGAGGAATAGCTGCTGGTGAAGAAGAGGCTAGAGAAATAATTGAAAATCAGGGAATATCTCCAGATGCGCCGCTCCTTGAAGCTTTACCAAGTTTACAAGAAGCAAAATCTAAAAAAGTTGGCGCCTCATCTTTAGAACTACCGAATGTATTGCCGCCATTGCCATCAAGCATGACAAGGCAAAGAAGACCCGGACAGGTGCCAGCTTCTTTAATATCAGATCCAATAACAAGAGATTTGGCTAATCTGCTGGGTCAGTAGATTTTTCTTCGTAAATCTTCCAATTTCTTTTAAGAACATCTAGCCACTTATCCATATCCATAACAGTAACAGCATCATTATTAACGGGCCACTCAGGATTAATTGCATGTAACGGAACGCACACGCGAATCGGTTTTCTATTGTATTTAAAGACTAAAACGGGAATTCTTTGGTCAGCCGCTGCACATACCTGCTCCCACCATCCTGACTGGTACCAATCGCCTGACTTATAGAATTTACATTCCACAGCATGATAAGGAATATTGATATCGCATAAATTGTTCGTCTGGTATTGATCAAGATTCCTCTTACAAATGTAGTTAATTTTTTCTGAATCGAAAAAAGAATTGAGTATTTTAGCAACCTCTCGCTCAAAGGTCGCTCCCTTGTTCCTAGAATTCACAGACATGTTACTTTTGTTTAGCTAGATAAGCTAATTGGTTTATCGTCTTCGGTTGTAAAATCATTATCTTCTTCCTTCCTACGTTCATTTATTAATTTCTTCCATTCATCATATCGATAATATGTTTTATCGACATCATCCCAAATTAATCCTAAATATACCCAATCTTTTTCCATAAGGTTAATTTAACATTATTTCTTCTTCTTCACCAATCCCATCTCTTCTCGATCAAATCCAAGAGGATGAGGTGAGAGGCATTCAAGCTCGTCTTTGTTGAAATGTATGTACGGCTCTGAATCCTCTTCATAGACAGGCTCTGCGACCGTTCCAAAACGTACATCGTAAGGATAGTCAGCTCTCCAAGTGTGGCTATAAACGCTATCAGTCATTGCATAAACAATTACAAAAGGATAATTGGTAGCCTGGGACAAAGCTGCGCCCATACGTAATTTACTTGCTGACAAAATGATCGTATCGTACTTATCAATCGAAAACGTTCTGCATTTGACTTCCATCCAAAATGAAACTTCCTTTGACTCACACCAGTAATCTAGACCATAACTAACTGGCAATTTATTACATCTAACATTCCAGAGGCCCTCAATAAAACCAGCCACACGCTCTTCACGCTTTTGGTCGTTAACTGTCTCCATCTTTGGTTTAGGTGTTTCCATCTAACTCTCCTTTTTTAAAAGTAATTCTGACAATATATTTACGAATGATAGCAATCAAAGTAAATACAGTCGTTTGGATTATCGAGGTGGTCAGCAAAGTAACTTCTAAATAGTTGCAGACATTTAAAACAATATAAGATACCGGCAAAGCAATTATTATACCCACGGCAACATCGCTGAGGCTTTCCTTCATCGCGTATCGATCAATCTTCATCAAAAAATTCAGGATCAATCGCAACAATACGTTTTGTTGGTCGACCTGTTCCTTTGGCTCGCATATCCTTTTCTTGTATTTCGCCTGAGTTCTTCAAGCGTTCAATAATTTCTTTGACCTCATAGGACTTCATTGATCTAAATATCTCACGTCGATCAATATCTCTCTTTGAGATACCCCAATCGCCTTGACTACGGATGAAGTTAAGTATTTGTTTGATACGTCCTTCCATTTCTGAACCTGCAACTTTATCTCTACAGTTTTCTATCAAGACTTGATCGTAATAATTCACGTAATCAATTGCCCAACGAGTCACATCTACGTTGATTTGTTTTGCGTTGCGATCATCAGCTAACGCACATATCAAAGCTAAACGCATCGACTTCTCACGCGTTCTTGATAACAACACTTCCAAACCTTCTTTTTCTAGTTTGTTTTGTTGATCAACAAGATCATAAGCTAGACGCTCAAGTAAGCTTTTACTTTCATCTGAGAATGAAACGACGCGTTGTTTGAAATCGATCTCTGCATTGTTCATTGATATTTGTTCCATTTCATTCTTAGCTTGGCGAACGTGTTGCACCCAATCCGTTGTTGATCTTGGAGGTTCTACAAATGGCTTCATCTTGCCTACAGTTCTTGGCAAATGTGATTCAGTTACGATAAATCTATTAAGGAATCCGTCAACGATACGACCGGTTGAGAGCGCACCGTAAAAATTCTTTGGCACGCTCATACCGACCAACGTTATTGCAGGTTTGATAGTTGACCTATCTAGCACTTCTTTTTGTTGTTTCTGCGTTAACGTCATCATCGAATAGTTGTCAGGGCGTAGGACACCATGACATCTTCCCCATGTCTCCATAAGAACTTGTAAAGCATCTTCTTTGTTTGAATTACTTGCATTAGAAATACTTTCAAGTCTTTTACCAAATTCGTCCATAACCGTTATATGTGCTGGTTTATGTCTAAGCAAAGAATAAATAGCACCGCTTGATGTATATCCATCTCCTGCTAATAAATCTATTTGCTCAGCTTTATCAAGAATGGCTTCTATAACTGTTTTAACATTTTCTTTTCCTTGTCCTGATTTAGCGATACACATGAAAAACAAAGATGAAAAGTTGTTCATATCTGTCTTGTATATTCTTCCTAAAGCGACAGATGCTAATGCAATTGATGCTTGTAAATTAATTGCAGGCTGTGATATTTGAGCTATGTCTTCTGCGTAATTATAAACGTCACTTATAATCCCTGGTGGCTTATATAAGTCATTAGGCTCAACGATATCAATTTGTTTTGATATGTATGCAGGAGCTTGTTGGTTTTTCCTTTCATGCGTTTTTTGAATACTATTAACGGTGGTTTGTATTTCTGATTGCGGAAGTGGTGGATTGTTTTGTTCGTTCCAAGAATTTACAAAGAAGTGAACGAAATCTAGGTTAAGGTTTTTAGCAATTAAATATCCAGCTAGTCTAGCGGCTTGGTCGTTTCTTGATCCTTCAGTTACGCCGTCAAGCGAAAGGGGAGTTGATATAGGCTTTCCATTTACTTTCTCTGCCCCCGTGATCTTTACCCAAAGATCTTTAGTAAAGTCAGGAAGGTCTTCTATCTCATTGAGTTCCCAATCATGTATGATTGTGGGTTCATAAATGGCTCCTGTTGCATGTATATTATGTGGTGCAACGATTAGCCCGCCAACTCCCCTAATATCAATTAATTTATCAGGATCGTGATCTTGGCCTCTTCTAGCTACATAAGTAGTAAAGTTTTCAGGGTTATTGTAATAGTAATGAACGCCTTTACCAGTGGCTACCTTAAAAGGTGTTACAGGTAAATTATTATCTGCCCAATTAACCGCTTCAGGTGTATCAGCATCCACTACAATAAATTTTCCGGTAACAAGAGCTACTACTAAATCATCTCTCCCCTTGAACCATTTCTCAATTTCTGCGGTCGTTGGCTGGGTCTGTTGAAATCTTTGCCAACCGCCTAACTCTTTAGGTGGTACTTTATTTGCTCTTAATAAAGGTACAACACTGATGCCTTCTTCATGGTAGGCAAGAGCTAAGTCCAACGCAGAATCTTGCGCTGTTACGTTTATATGAAACACTACTAACTCGTTTCTTCAAGTGGTCCATAGATAGATTCAAAGTCAAGCTTACCTCCAGACGCTTGTATTATTTTTTTTGCTTGTTTGATAGAAGGTTGACGTAAACCATACCTCCACGATTTTGTTGTTGCTGGTGAGCAACCGAATAATTCAGCCGCTGGCTCAGTGCCAATGAACTCAATATATTCTTTAAGAGTATATCTCTTCACTTCTCTCTCCTTGTATTGTGGTTCTAATTTATTACTTAGAAATACTGAAAGCTCTTTTTCTGATAGAGTAATTGTTCTCCATAGATAGTTTACTTTCCATTGATCTTTATGTACTTCGTTCATATGATACAACCCGTTAATTATTTTGTTGTGACATATTGTAATTGTAAAAAATATAAAATAAAATACCTTTTATAAAAAAAAGGAGAAGATATATGTCAAATATATTAGATAGAATTGCCTCTCCAGGTGATCTTGTTCAAATGCAAGGAGCTAAGATTCTTGTATATGGAGCATCTGGAGCAGGTAAAACCACGCTTTGCGCAACCGCGCCAGGCAAAACTCTCATCATTAGTATGGAAGCAGGTCTTCTATCCATTAAGGATAAAGACAATGTGACCGCTATTGAGGTAAAAGAAGCATCAGAGATCGAGGAGATCGCCCAACTATTGGAGAGCGGTAAACTTGATTATGATACTGTCTGCCTAGATAGTCTTACTGAGATGTCAGAAATACTTTTGGCTTCTGAAAAAGCTAGAAGTAAAGACCCAAGACGTGCATATGGAGAGGTCATTGAAGTAATGACTCGAACCATGCGTAGGTTCAGGGATCTTAAAATTCACGTAATCTTTGTAGCTAAAGAAGATAAGATTCGTGATGAGCAAACCGGTGTGTTTCATCATCAACCAATGATGGTAGGTGCGAAGTTACCGCAGCAAATTCCTTACTTCTTTGATGAGGTATTGGCCTTAAGAACCTTTACTGAAGAAAACGAAGAGGGTAAAAAAATTATCAATAGATGGTTGCAAACCACTATTGGTGATAATTATACCGCTAAGGATAGGAGTGGTAAGTTAGAAACTTTTGAAGAGCCTAACTTAACACATGTCATTAATAAACTTGGATTTACATTAGGAGAGTAATATGAGCGATTTTGCAGATGTCAAGTTTGATTTCAGTGATGATAATAGCAACACATATATACCCGAGGGCGATTATACGACTGAGATAATTAAATGCGAAAAGACTAGATCTAAAGCAGGTAATGATTATCTCGCACTTGAAGTTAAAGTTGTTGGTGAAAAATACAACGGCTGGATAGCAAGGAATAATTTCAACCTTTGGTATACCAATAGCGATGCTGAAAAGCAGGATGTAGTTAGAGAGATTGCTGCAAAGCAATTTTCAAAACTACTTAAAGCTTTGAACATGGATACAAATCCACCGTCAAACGCTAACGAGCTTGTTGGTCTGAAGGTTGTTTCTTCACTTGGTATTGAGGAAAGCAATAACGAGGAGTACCCTGATAGAAATAATATCACTGGGTTTTCATCCGTTACTGGCGAATCTTCAACACCCCCTAAAGTTGCAGAGGATGCACCTGATTGGGTTGAGGAATCAAAGCCAGCTAAACCTAGCTTAGGTTAAACGAGAAGGTGCGCTAGGGTGCCTTAAGAGTCTTTTCCCCCTGTTAATGACTCACCTAGACTTCTAATGAATTGTTAAACTAACTAATTGAAGTGGATCGTATTCAGATATGTCTACGACTTTGGCTGGATAATAACTGTCACTATCTTCCATTGATTTTAGTGCGGTAAAAAACTTTGCGGTATCTTTATCTGGAGCTTTCATTATTATGGCTTTCAGCTCATCATCTGTTTCGTAACAGCATATATATCTTTTTAAATTTTCAAACATTAATTATCTTCCTTAATAAATCCATTTACATATAAAGCAATAATTGCATAATGAATGATCTTCATCAGATCCTCGTCTGCTTTGCCTTTCTTTTTACCAAAACGCATTGCGTATTTTATTATATTGCCAACAGCAAATCCTTCTCCGTGACCGCTATCGATTATCATATCAGTTGCCTGATACTTACCGTTGGCATAATGTTGGTTATAAGTTTGGTTGATGTAGTTTTCAACGGCTTTAAGAATCTCGTCTTCTTTAAACTTATAATTGATCATAGCACTAAATCTACAATATTGGGGCTGTTGTAGATAGATAAGTGACCGCCTTTTCCATGATTGGCGTATTCCTCAAGAAATCCGGACATTTTATCCCAGCCTTGTTCCATAAGTTCTTCAGTCATTCTAAATACTTTTGAAGCATACGGCGGTTTCTTTTCTTGAGCTACAAAAACAAATTCTTTTACTTTGAATCCAGCTTTTTCCATACCTCTTTTGTACCAAGCCGCTTGCATATCATAGCCATACTTACGCACTGATCCTGCAAATTCTTTTGGATGACAGCTTTGAGTTGTCTTGTAATCAACAACAACAACCTCATTAGCAGAATATGGCTTTTGCACCGGCGGGCATATAACGTCTGGACGACACTTGCAAAGCACATCGCCCTCGTACCAATAGAAACTAGCCTCTGCGACTTTACCTTCTGCATCTAAATACATACGGCCCTCTTCAATCATATTGTTATTCATCGCTTTGATGTCATTCATCTCTGCTTCTTTAATAACAGTTAGACCCCTTTCTTCGTATTCTTTTTTAAGTTCTTTGTTTGCGTTGGTATAAGGCGATCCAGTAATTACCGCAACGGTATTATTAAACTCATCTTCACCCTCCACTAATAACGCATGAGCTGCCGTACCAAAGTTCATAGCAGGCGTCGTTTCTTGTACGTGCTCAACAGCGTGTAATTGAGATCGACCAAACGATCTAATATAACTACTGCTAAGTCCTGGACCTGCATGGTAGACGGAGTTGGGTATATCTCCGAAAACAAAGCAATCGCCTTTTTGCTCAAACTTATAATCTTTTAATTCTTCAATCTGCATATTTGTACCTCGGTTTTAAAACCAATATTACTTTTTCTGAAATCATCGGCTCTGGCCAATATTTCAAATGTTTATACAAAGACAGCATATTATTTTTCACACTATCTTCTTTATATATGGGCTCTCCTATCTTTTTCCAGAACTTAACTATCTCTCGATACTCTTCTCTGTTACCTACAAACGCAACATCTAAATCTGTTCCGTTGTAAGGCAGATAGACTAACCCCCCTAAATGTTTTCTAAACGGATAAAAACTCACTGGCTTTCCTATCTCCATAAATGATTTACCACGTTTGGAAACTTACCGCTGAAGTCGACCTTGATCGCTCCTGGCTGATTTATTTCTGTTTGTCTGAATAACGCCTCGTCAACTGTTCTTGGAGGCGATCTGCGTAGGCTTTCACCGCTAACAATATTATTCCACCACGCTACCGCTTTGTCCCTCGCATATCCAGTATGCTCAAAACATACATATTCGCTGATTATTTTTCTTGGGGTTTTATAGCTGACCTTTAGTACAGGTATGTTTTTGGCTTTTGAAAGATGATGAGCAACCCACATATCCAATACAGGTATTTCGTATTTTTCTTTTTTCTTTTGCTTAGAAATAATATCCAACTGAGATGCAACTAAATCTAACTGGATCTTCCGCATTGGAAACTCATAGCCACAATCTGGACATCTGTTGGCAGCTTTAGCTACATACGATCCACACTCTTTACAAGATTTAACAAGCATCTCGCCTGTCTTTTTGCGTTTGCCTTTTTGATTAGGTTTAATTTGGTTTACAGGACCATGACGCTCAATATTTTTAGCAAAGTCCAAAACCAAACAGTTTTCTTTATCTTGTGCTGTTCGCATACCACGCCCCATCATTTGGACGTATAATCCGGGGCTTAAAGTGGGGCGCAGCATCACGATCATATCGGTATTAGGCGCATCAAATCCTGTTGTCAAAACATCACAATTAACTAAAGCCCTGATCTTGCCTGCCTTATAATCAGTTATTAATTGATCTCTTTCTGTTGGACTTGTATCACCGGTCACGACTCTCGCGCTGACATTACTGAAATTTAACATTCTGCAGACCATTTCAGCATGAGATATGCCAGCGCAAAAGATCAACCATTGTTTTCTGTTTTGTCCTTTGGTTAAAACTTCTTGCATTGCTTTTTGCGTTCTACCTGAATCGTTCATCTTCTTTTGTAGATCGCTACTAACAAACTCTCCTCCACGCATCGGAACATCATCAACCTCGTATTCAGTATCCATACACTTTGTTACTAAGGGTGATAAATAACCGTCGTCGATCAAGCGAATAAAATTATCTCCATTGCCAAAGTCGATTACGATATCATCAAAGATAGCACCCTCTCCTTCTGTCAACATTCCAGAATTTAATCTATATGGAGTAGCAGTAAAGCCGACTACGGTTAAGCTTGGATTCTTTTCGCGTAAGGCGACGATGAGAGAACGATACATTCCCTCACCGTCTTTAGGAACAAGATGAGCTTCATCGATCAACAATAGATCAAATGTAGGGAGGTACTCAACTTTATTCCAAACCGATTGTAGTTGGGCATAAATAATATCGTTATCAGTATCTCGACGGCCTAAACTGTTGCCGTACATTCCGATATCGCCTTCCCAAACTTGCTCTAACTTTTCGTAGTTTTGAAAAAGTATTTCTTTAACATGCGAAACAATTAACGCTTTTGAATTTTTTTGTTGATTCATATGCCGTACAAATTCAGCAATCACATGTGACTTACCTGAACCTGTTGGCATAACCACAAGAGGATTATCTGTTTCTATTGCAACATAGTTTTCCAAAGCATCAAGTGCTTCTTGTTGATAATCTCTGAGCGGCATATTACTTGTCTTTTTTTTCTCTTGATCCGCCCGGCAACTGCTCAGGATCAAACCAGCCGCATGGATAGTTAATCATTTGCCTTGACCTCTGTATGCTTTGAAGTTTCTTTTCTTGTCTTTATTCATATTAGCAAAACCTATATTTTTTCTACCAATACTTGTTCGTTTGCCACGCCCACTGGTTGCGGGGGTATGAGTTGTTTTAGTCCACGTCTTTGCCATCTTTTCTCCTGGGTGGGTTAATTAATTCAAAATAAAATCGCTTATCGTTGATTGCTTGAGTAACGATCTCCATTAACTCTTCGGTTGTTTGTTTGTCGCCAAATACATCTTCTTCAGTCATTACGACCAGTTTCATTACTTGTTTATGTTTATATTTATTTTTCGTCATACCTTATCTCCGCTTCCCCGGTTATATATTCTTCAATTTCGTATAAAGTGTCATACAAAACGTCATACTTCTTTTGCAGCCATTCTTTTTCTGGTATCTTTTTTCTTCTTTTAAGTAAGTAGCTACGTATATCCCTTATCTGTATAACTATACGCAACTCGTCCTCGTTCCAATTCACCTTTCATTCCATAAATAAAAAAATAACTGAGATAAAAAGCAGGCCCGCAAGTATAGTCATCAAAGTAGGATCAAACATTTTTTTTTCTTCTTGCTTTTGCTTTTGCATTATTGCGCTTTCTAATATCTTCAAACTCAGGTTGCAGCCTTTCCCAAAGTTTATCTTTGCATGCTTGCTTCTCTTTGCCTTCAAGTCCAATAATAATCAGTTCTGACTTCTTAGGTATGTAAGTCTGATGATATTGCTTTTCTTTATCACGCCATTCCCATTCGACAGCGCGATCATTAAACACAGTATAGTTGGTCACTTGCTTGCCTCCTTAAATGCTTTTTCAAATAACGCAGGATGATGCGAATAGATGTATTCAACAAACTTACTGATTCGTTTATAAGAATCTAAGTCTTGTTGTAATTGGTTGGACCCTTTAACAGGGCTTGGTTGCTGAATGGCTAACACGCCTTCAATTAAATTTTTTACTTCGTTCATTTATACCTCCAAAATGTATATTACTAAATGTATCAAATACTTCTTGCTTTGTAAACAAAAATCGTTATACTTAACGTAGATAGTATGAGGAACCAATAAATGAATATACAAAAAACAACAAGAATGATTGACAAACTTAGGGATGTGCAAAGAGATTCTTTTGTTGATTTGATTCGCGCATACTTTAAGTCTGGGGGTATCGAAATAGAAACACCTGGAGTCTTGATCGAACAAATTAAAAACGATCGAGATGTGTTAATCAATTTAATTAACAGTATCGCTGATAAAGATATTAGCGATCTACAACAAAAGGTAAATTAACATGGGAAGAATGTCAGATCTACATATCGGTATGTGCGCAGATGCAGAAACCGTTATTGGCGATTGCGAATGTTTTGAGGAGTTTTGCGATCGTATGGTTAAGATTAATTACTTGTATGTACCAAGCATGATTAAAGACATATGGGATGAGTTTCATATGAATTCTTATTACAAGTATGGTCCGGGATAATCTTCGCGAGCAGGCAAATACGTCTGGCCTGTTAAAATATTAAGAAGACGCTTTAGCCGTGCAGGTCTTTTTCATACCCTGCCTCCGTAACTTTGAGGTGTAGTTACCGGCGCAAACACCTCACCTATTTTAGTCGTCGCGGGTCCTTTCTATTTTTCATTCCCGCGTTTGGTAATTGCGAGGTTTTTTCCATTCCCTCGTATATAACTCTAAGGCGTAGTTAGCGACGAAACGCCTTACTTTTCTTTTTAACCAAATTTAGCTACACTCAAGATATGAAAGTCTTAGAATTCAAGAAGAAGAAACCTTCCGTTGAAGAAGCGCAACGTCGTTTAGAAAATTTATTCTCGGAATTTGTCGAACGCGGTTGCGATCAAGAATTTCTTGCACTCTTATTTTTTACCTTTGGCGTCACTGAAGTTTTCAATCACGCCACCACAACAAGTGAAGGATTGAAGAAAATAGACGATATTTTGTATTCTACCTTTGGCGTCGAAAAACAAATCATTTTTACCCCAGATTTTACTCCCGAAACAGACAAGTAAATGGCAAAAAAATATATACACGTTAATCAACATAAGATTAGAGCAAACAAAAAAAACGGAACAGACGAACCGGTTATAACTATTAAAGAAGGAAAAACAAATACCTACTGTCACGAAGTAGAGGTATTGGGCCCTAGTATTTTAAAATATGGCGGCAACGACAAACCTATTCTTTCTTGCGGCGCTAGAGTCGTTATCGAAACAAATTCGGACATAAATATCATCAAATAGTTTTGTCATAACATTCTGACAAAAGACCCCCCTCATTATCGGAATTAGTCGCATTTAGGTATGATTTAGTTATAGTTTTGTCATATTGTCAGATTTGTCAAAACGGCGAAAACGCAGTAGCAGAGCACTTTTGGCAGTTTTGTCATTTTGTCAG
>MDTC01211622.1_pt1 | contig 26771 bp, 33 predicted proteins | sample 811181 | NCBI WGS metagenome assembly MDTC01 (sample SAMN05326644, study PRJNA326480) | marine metagenome | isolation source: seawater | place: Pacific Ocean: North | collected 2011
CACTAAATGTTACTTCTACGTTCTGTTTCTTAATAAACGCAAGTTCTTCGTCTGAGAATATGGGTTTTCCGGTATATTTATCTAGAAACATATCATTGGTTGGTTCGGACAGAAAAGTGTCTCTTAGCACATTCTTGCCTATGTCGTTGACAGATGCGCCATAAAAAACAATAACTTGTTTTAAAGTGTTAGTATCGGACACGAGGTGTACCTTATAAATAGTATTCAACTTGTTCATGTATATATTTTACCAACATTTTTATATCCTTATCATGCCCCATTTATTGTTTTCGCTGGACAGTAATTTAAGATGAGTTTTGTATTGTTGTTGTACAAACAATAACTATAAACAAACGATTATTTTGTTTATTTATTATATAGTTACTCTCATGGCAATTTTTCGTGAGTTTGGTATTCTTTCTTTGTGTTACTTGTTATCGTTTGCTTTATGCACTGTATTATTAGTATATGTCTTGAACGTTCCGGGTTTACTATCTGGAAAACAAAATCTAGTGGACGAATATTACAAAGATAACTTTTTAATAACTATTCCGTTAGACATTGTATTGGTATTTGCTTATTTATTGATAGCACAATTGATAATATATGGATTCGGAACAAAACATATGCTTGTTAGATTTTTAATTGTTGCTCTTACTACTACCGCTATTTCAGGATTCTTTTACAATATGTACATCTCTTCTCCTCTCAACAAAGAAAGTTTCTTTTCTAGATGGTTCTACGGAGCAGGAATTTACGCAGTGTTATATGACATAATATATGTGACACTTGTCTATGCAGTTATGGTGTATATATTAATTGAGCAAGTTTATAAGGTAAATACTAAGTAAAAATAAATATAATTTAGTATACTAGTGCTACACTCATGGGGGTTGTTGTAAAACACCGTAAACTCAAGCGTACGCGCAGTGATAGTGCAGGGGAAGCATCTGATGGGACAGACGAAGAAATAGACAGTAGGTACCGAAAAATTGTTCATTCTTATATAAAATCTTTAAAACGGTCCAACTATATATCTTCCGATATGTATCAGGAGATGATGAATCAAGATGTAATTAGTAATATTGTAACTAAGAAAAAAAGAGAGGGTATTGAAAACTTATATGATACTTATCATGAAGATATTATTTGTGACAAATATATACATTCACAGAGAGAAACCGAAATTTCTACATTGAATAGTATGGGAAAAAATATGGTCGAACACAACAATGAGAATCAAAAACCCCTTCAACAATTTATTGTCTTAGCTAACCCTGACTTGCTGCGAAGCATTATTGAATTTATATGATATATTTTCAATATTTATAGTGTTTACTACATATATATTAAATAACTATATAACACGTGTTTCTTGTATTATATAGTTATCAATTCTTATCATATTGATTATATGAATTAGAAAATATAAACAATATAGTTAGTATATATGACGTCAAATTACATTTTGTTTTTTGATGGATGCAGCAAAGGAAATCCAGGAGAAAGTGGTGCAGGCGCGGTGATTTTTCGCGATGATAAAGAAATATATACAGAATCATTTTTTGTTGGAGATAGAGAAACAAATAACGTGGCTGAATATACTGGACTTATCATGGGTCTTAGTTATGCAGTAGATAACAATATGGATACGCTCGTTGTAAAAGGTGACAGTAATTTAGTAATTAGACAAATGAAGGGTGAGTTTCAAGTGAAATCTCCAAAATTGATGCCATATTATCAAGAGGCCAGAAAATTATCAGATAAAATAAAAAATATATGTTATGAACATGTTTATCGTGACAATAACAAACGTGCGGATGAATTAGCAAACAATGCTCTGCTACTTAAGATATCTGAAAAATAAAATCTGTTATTATAATAGTACACGAAAACGTATTATAATAAATGTTCAAACGAAAATCTAAAAAACATAGTAATCCTTCAACCACTAGAAAAGGTAGAAAAAGTAGAAAAGGTAGAAAAAGCAGAAAAAGTAGAAAAGGTAGAAAAAGTGGAAAACTGGTTAAAACATTAACTCGAAAAAAGATACGAGGTGGAGAGGAAAATACCGAGGAAAATACTGATGTTACACTTATTTTAGATACTTGTCCTATATGTATGGATGAAATTCAACCAGCTGAAGATAAAACAATAACTGCTTGCAATCATATATTTCATACTGTTTGTCTTGAACGATGGGTAAGAAGAGAAAGACGTAGACATCTTGAACCAACTTGTCCTATGTGTCGTGCTCCTATTGAAATGGATGTTTCTGCATCTTCTGAAAATGAGAATTATGTTATTGAAAACCTTCGTGATAATATTCTTAACGATAACTCTGACGAAAGCTTTTTACAAAAAGTCAGTTCGTTGCTCATGGATAAAGAAGTTATGGACTTTATTAATGAACAAGGCAACACGTTACCACATAGTGATAATCGCAGATTTCCCAAATTACTAGCAGATATTTATAGACGAACAATGACTATAAGACAGAGTAGGGGTAGAGAATGGTATATTGAAAACACTAGTGAACTTCAAGAAAATTTGAGATATTATAGACAAGTGTTTATTGAAGGTACACCAGAAAACATATTTTTTCAGGACAATGAGTACGAGTTTCAAAGAACTCCGTCTTTTAATGGATTTATAGAGTTTATGAGTTATCTATCAAATGAAGATTATCCTTCGGGTGGTGCACGTAAAACTCGTAAGAATAAAAGTAAAAAGTAAAAAAATACAAATCAAAAGTAAAAATACAGTATATGATACAGTATGTTTACTGGTAAAGTGAGTGAATTGCTAATTAATCAATTGATTATTTATCCTGAGTTCTGCTGAATAGAACGGTAACCACTATATACACCTGCCAACAATATAATGGGGGCTCCTCCTGATTGATTTGGTTCATTGTCGTCGTCTGGGTCTTCATCAGGACCATCAGGCGAAACAATTGGAACCTCTACTTCTATTTCCATAGCCTCGGGTATTGCTGTGAAATAGTCTCCGGATAGTGAATCGCATCCGTTATTATGCATTATCAGATTTGATGATTCTATAGTTGTATGCTTGTAAGTTGAAAGGCCTCTTTTTTGTGCCATAGTATGGAAATTTCTACGTCGCATAATCATATATTTTTTCATATCCTCATAAGATAGAGAATTGTATTGTGTTTTGTGACTATCTACAGCTTTTTTGGCAGTAAGTGGCTGGTCGCCACAAGGACCGCAATGGTCTTCGTTTGAGTAATCTGCTACAAGTCCTACATTTTTTTCAGGGTTTGTATTCCATCTTCCCATAAGAGTAGGAGACACCGATTTTCCAGACAAAGCACTTGTCAGAACATTCTTAATGTGCTTGAAAGTGATTCGTGTAAGTGTTGACATATTAAATATATTAATATAAAGTAGTTATGTTTATATCAATATTAACGTAAAATATGATTCAATTTATTACATATCATAATATGGATTATCGGTGATTGTCATTCCACAATAATTTTCGTTATTCTTTTTGTAGTCTATTGGATTATAATAACCCATTTCTTTTGCCTCCACAAGTAAAAACTTGAAATTATCCCAGAACTCCTTTTTGTGCCCGATAGATACGCTAGCCACGTGAGCAAGTTCGTGTAGACAAACAAACATTAGTGTGTTTGGATCAATAAGCTTTTCGCTATGTTTTGTTTTTGACAAACAAAAAGCTAGTTTTTCTCCTTTGTTTTCACTGTATGCAGTGAGTTCACTAGTAGGTAAGGTTTCCTGTACTTTTCTAGGGTTGAACCCCTCTTTCAAACGTTTCACATTGTCTTTGTTGGGATACTTTTTGTATAACTCGTTAACAAATCGTTTGGCCTTGTTCGTTGTTTGTGCTAATAAATCAGCGGCTTCATCTATTTTCACGCGGTTTCTTACACAGTATTTGTGACCATCTACATCTGATACGATACATTTTAAATTAAACACCTCACTTTCGGAATATATTTTTAAACAATATACAATAACAAATGCAAAGATAACATAGAATAAAAGGTCTTGTTTGGCTAAGTAGTCTAACATTGAATTGTTAATATAATATATACTATGCGTTGATTATATTATATTACGTATTTGTATTTCTTAATGTTGTATTATGTTAATTTATGCGCAGATACCCTTGCGGTTAACATCAGCTTCAATGGTAGATTGATTCCAGGGTCCAGAGTAAGTGCGGGGGTTGGGCTCTTCACCACGAAGTTGCAAGTTGGCGTTTCTTAAAGGAGCATCACTTCCTGAGCTTCCCATGTGGTGACCGGCAGTCAAAAGGGATGCATTATTTCCACCATTAGCGGAAGGTGCCATATCAGAGAACTCGTTGTTTGCGTCAGCAGGAAGTAAGTCGGCGGCGTTGGTGATAGGGGTGTTTCCACCCATAGCACCGGCTTCTCCGGCAACGGGAGCAAACTCAGAGGCAGGTCCGTCTTCGGCAGCACCGACGGCTTCGGAAGGACCATCACCGTAAGCGGCAGCCTGTTCGGCTAGAGGAGTATGACCCTCTTCACCACCTAAAGTTTTGGTAGTGATATAATCGGATAAAGTGCTCACGGCGAAAGCAACCAAAAGTAAGATGATTATTACGCCTAAGCCGTAGTCTGACATGAGTTTTTTGAAACTGACCATTATATAAATTAGTAACAAATAAATTTATATAGTTTTGTGTATTTGGAGCATTATGCGGTATTGACATACAATAAATAAACATTCCTAAAGTTTAAAAGAGTATTTGTTTATTATCCCTCTTCTATTGATTCGTTTGGGAAACCTGCATCAACATCCTTCAACATTGACTTAATTTCGTTAGTGTTTCCTTCTAGATTAGCTGGTATAGAAGATATACCTAAGTCAGAGGAAGGTTCACTTATACGATCAATAGGAATGCTAGATTCAACGGGTTTCTCAGAAGTATCTTGTCTTTGTAAAGTGGGTGGTGTGAGTATGGGTATTTCACTTAGACTACTTCCTGAAGTTTCTACTTGATTAAAAAGTAGATTCTTTGATACGTCAGTTTCAGTATCATTGTTTTTGTTAAATAGTTCCTTGAACTCTAAAACAGATTCTCCTGGATTAGAAAATACAATATCGGAGAGTTTTGCATTTGTTTGCATTACATAAGATTGAAGTTTTATAAAGTTTGTTTTGAGTGTATCTATCTCTGTCAAAGCCTTTTCTATAAAATGTTCAGAACCTAATTGATTTGTTTGTCTCTTAAGAACAGGTCTACTTAGGTCGTTATCATCGGTCTCTGTATTTTTTTGATAAGATTCAATGGCTTCAATTCTATTTACAAGCGACGTGAATACTTCCGCATCTACAATATATTTATCTTTAGTATCGGTATTAAATGATTGAATGTCTTGAATTACCATGGAGGTGTTTCCCATGAAATCTTCTAGATTATTAATTCTATTTCCTAAAAGTTGAATAGCTTGAGGAATAGATATTTTAGATACAGGAGACTCGGGCACTCTACCAGGGACAGGTGTAGAAGATGGTACTTGTGACGTAGGCTGAGGAATAGCTGGGTTGGGGTTGTTTCCGCCAGCCTTGCGGTTTTTAGCAGATGCGATAGCTCTAGACGCACTCATATACCTTAAGTTGACTCTTATATTTAATACATTTCACGCAATTATATAATTTATAGATGGGTATTAATTTCTTTAGGTACATCATATATGGGAGATAACATTGATGCTGCTATGGTTGGAGGAAACTCCGAGACCTTCGTCCAACATGTATTTAATTTTGATGAAGCGTCTAAAAAAGAAATGATGAATGTCGTTCAATATACTATGGTAGGTGTAGTGCCTATCGTTATTCTTAATAAGTTCATGCAGAAATATGTTCCTGAAGCCGACGATGAGAAAGGTAGTGTGGAACTTTTAGCAGAAATTGCTATTCAGTTAATTGTTATGTTTTTAGGTATTCTCATTATCAACCGTATTGTTACATTTGTCCCTACTTACAGTGGTATCAAATATGAACAGTTTAGTATTATTCATACTATACTGGCGGTCCTTATGATTACATTAAGCCTTCAGACGAAGTTGGGAGAAAAAGTCAGTATCATCTTTGATAGAGTAGACGAGTTAATTATGGGAAAACGCGAGGGAATGGAAAACGAAGGAGACGGTAAAAAGAATAATCTAACTAATCAATCTAACTATAGAGGTCCTCAAAACCCATTACAAAACGCAGCCAATCCTAGTATGCCAATCACCAGTCCTGGTATGCCAATGACAAATGCTCCTACTCAGGCTCAAGGAACTACAGGAATCGGTTCGTTACGTCAAGATCCTGTCTCTCAAAATCAGCAAAATGCTCCTCCACAAGACGAATTTGTTCCTATGGCTGCAAATGATGCTATTGGGGGTGGTGCATTTGGTTCTCTCTGGTAAACGTAAGGTAATGTATTATCCAAATGTAGTGTTTATCTAAGTTACACTAAATTAAATATATAGAGATTCATTATATATTTAGTTAATACAAGTTACTCCTTAATACAGTAGATTCTTATGGATATAAACGATTTACTATCTGCATGTGAAAATGATAACAATACTCATATTTTATCTTTGACAAACGAAAAAATACTGAAAGAACGTGTAGAAATAATAGATGAACTTCCTATAGAAAAAGATGATAAAATTATGTTATTGGAAAAACTGAATGGCTATAGATATGTTGACGAAATACATGAACTTAGAAATGGATCTTACTTAAAATGGGTAGATACTCGCGATCCGGATAATATGCAACTTGTAACAGGAGCGTTTTTTTGTGAGATTGTATTTACTGATTACGGAACATGTTTACGTATGAAAAACTTTCGGAACAGGTATTTTGAAATTAGACTAGACGAGGTTATTTTGTTTCAAAAACTTACACAGCAGGAAAAAGTATTACTGGCAGCATTGTCTTACATGTCAAAGTCGTAGTAAAATAAGGGGCAATATGTATTGTTTTTACAAAATTAATTATCTTACACTTGGACAATGACAATAGGTTGATTATACAAACTATTGTCATTTCTTTGATATTTTTCTAGTCCTGTTCTTTTTTGATTTTGACGAGTTGGAATTATTTCCTTTTTTGTTACTTTGTTTACTCTTTTTTTTCTTAAGTGTAAGTTTACGTTCATTACGTTTACATTTGAAATCTGAACGAGTATAACCTTTTATGTTAATTATTGATCTGGTGCAAACACCGATTGCTTGAGGTTCCCGTTTTTTTTCGCCGTTTGATACCTTTCTAATACATCCACACAGTTTTATAGCTATTACTTTTTCTGCTTTGCGCTTCAGTTCTTTTTTGTCACGAGGTATTTCCATATTATATCCTTTGAGTATATTTGTATAATCTGCCGTTGTGAGGTCGGTATACTCCATTGATTAATTTGAGTGTGATATAGTTAGGTATATATAAATATGTTACGATTAGATTATTTAAAAATGAAATAAATATAACAACTAAGATAAAGAATCGGGAATGGACCAGCCTGCAGATTGGATAGAAATCATAGAGAACTCGCAAGAAAAAGTACGTCTTCTTCAACAAACTAAATACTTATACGAGAAGAAAATTCGTGATATTGAAACCGAAATTCTTGAAGAAAAAGTGAAACTTTATAATGAATGTGTCGCATTATATGGGGAACATGAATTGGTCACTGAGCGAGAACAAGGTCCCTATGGTGAAAGGTTTACATATTGTAAACGTTGTAGCTATCCAAACTAAACGATTAATGCAGGGTAATAGTAATTAGTTCACTATATATGAATTGTAATAACTATTATATATGGTTATAATATGTCCAAGACAAGTAAAAAATACATTGTGTTTGATTTAGACGAAACCATTGGTCATTTCTATTTAATCAGATTGATATGGGAATCTTTGAACGAGTTTATTTCTTACAATAAAATATCCTATTCTCTCTCTCAGAAAGACTTCAATGGATTAATGATGGCATTCCCCGAAGTGTTACGACCTGATATACTAAATATACTAGGATTCTTGAAAAGAAAAAAAAATCAGGGTATTTGCAAAGGAATTATGGTATATACAAACAATAGATACGATTCAAAATGGGTAAACATGATTATTCGTTATATTGAAGATTCGCTAGGTGGTGGAATATTTGATAGAACTATCCTTGCGTTTAAGTTGAATGGTCAAGTTCAAGAACCGTGTAGAACAACTAGTGATAAAAAACTGAGCGATTTCATTGCTTGTTGTAAGCTCCCACAAAATATACAACTATGTTATTTTGATGACACAGAGTTTCCAGAAATGTATGAAGATAACGTATATTACTGGACAGTGAAACCCTATTATTACTACTACTTAATAAATAATATACACCATAGAGTATTTAATTGTAAAACTTTGACTGATATTATATTACATAATGGAAAAATGCCAAAAAACATAGTAGATAAGAATAAGGTGCTATTTATCAAATACATGACAAAGTTTTTAGACATAAGAAAAATGATCTATAAAGAAAAAGAGCCTCTTGACTATGAACTAGACAAAATTGTTTCTAAACGAATGATGACACACTTAAATATTTTTTTCAATGAATTTGTTTCTAGGAAGCTAATGTATCTTGAAGACAGTAGTGATTCTTCTAGTGACGATTAATATATCATTTCCGATAAAAATATGTATTCATCAAACAACTACCTGAGTAATATAAAGACAAACCACTTTTTATATTAACTCTATATGTCTCAAACAATTACTAAAATAAGACCGTTACATAGAAATGATTACCATAATGAATATTTACCATTATTACAACAAGAATTCACGATTGATTCTTCACAAATAACTTTTGAACAGTTTGCACGGTTTGTTGATGATACAAAAAAACAAACATTTGTTCTTGAACAAAGAACTAATCGTGTCCCTGAAACAAATATACAAATTATAGGTTCTGTCACAATTATAATAGAGGAGAAGCTTATTCATAATATGGGAAAAGTTTGTCACATAGAAGACGTAGTGATAAATAAAAAATCGCGTGGCAAAGGATATGGTAAAAAACTTGTTCAATATTGCGTAGACCTAGCGACAACGATTGGATGTTATAAGTGTATTCTTAACTGTTCGGAAGAAAACGTAAAGTTTTATGAAAAATGTGGCACAGGATTTCATTCAAAAGGAGTTGAAATGGCAGCTTATCTATGAATATTTCAAAACAATATAAATGTTTTTGTCTAATGGATGTATCTATGCGTGCGAGTTTTCTTTTATTATTGTTACCTAGTCTAAGTTATTCATTTATTTCTGGGAAAAATGATATGTTTAACAGACTACCTTTTCGTGGAGGATGTTCAGACATTACTAGAAAAATGATTGATCCCATGCGTTTATATGATTCGGCTCCAAAAATGTGGAATTTTCTCAGTTTTGCTTTGAAAGATAGAGCACGTGGATGGTTTATTGACCGAGCAGAAAAGAAGGGTATTAAGTGGTATGATCTTCTTACGTCATATAGTGACAATTTTGATAAGATAAAAGAGATATACGATGACAAGACAAATACAAGTATGGTATATCCTAAATATTACACACGGCCTTTTCATGGATATGACGACGGAAACTTAAACTGGTTAGCCGCGTTTGAAGGCGATGCCGCGACACTTAGTATGGCATCTGGATACTGGAATGGAGTTGATCCGTTTACTACTGCTAGCTGGCTTAGGTTTAATATTACCAACAATATTCAGCATTATATGAAACAACACCGAGCCCGCGAACCAGTCACCATTTTGGATGTAGGTTCATCCGTAGGCATTTCCACAGAATATTTATATAGAGGATTTAAGTCGTGTGAAAAGGCAGCCGGAATAGATCTTAGTCCCTATTTTATTGCAGTAGCTACTTATAGAGCTGAGAAAGGAAAGTTGCCATTTTACTATTATCATCAAAATGCCGAGGACCCTCATATAAATCAAACATTTGATACTATTGTATTTACTTACATATTGCATGAAGTTCCGCGAGAAGAAACACGAATAATGATTGACAGAATGAAAAGTCTTCTGAGACCTAATGGTGTGATGGCCATTGTTGATTTAGATCCAGAAAAATTAAAAAGTAGTTTGTTATTAAGCAAGTTTAGGAAATGGGCGTTTGAAGTGACCGAACCTCATGTTTACGAATATTACAATACAAACTTATCTGATATTCTTAAAGAGAAAGGATTCGTGAATGTTGAGAAGGTTTCCAACGATCCTATTAATTCTATATGGATGGGACAACTTACAAACAAGGATTAATAAGAGTATTATTCGTTTAATTTGTAGTTTTGTTGTCTTTGTAGATAGTAGGTCCATGACCTAATGCTTTCTTAGCTCAGTTGGTTAGAGCATTCGCTTAGTAAGCGAAAGGTCGTGAGTTCGAATCTCATAGAAAGCTAAACAAAAAATAAAAATGAATACGATCAATACATATTACGTAAGTATTAATCGTATCATATACTACACTACATTTTATACAGTTCTTGTTTTGTCAATTACAACTGGAAAAGAATCTTTTGTTTTTTTCAAAAGCACAATAGGCTTGGGAATTATTTTATTTGTATTATCTACACTATCTATAACGTTTGTTTTACATAACTTACTATTTTTATAGGTATCAATTGACTGTTTCAATGCTTTTTCTATCTTAGACATTCTCGTGAGAATGCGTAAATCTTTATATCTTGGCTTGAACACTTTTCACTTGTTGTGTTGTATCGTATTTTGATACTTAACTTATATTATTCCTAGATTAATAGAAAATCATCCGAATATAAACCTTACGTAATATTGATGAAACAATAATTAATCCACAGCGTATATCGTTATAGGATTATATACCTATTAATAAATTGAATATACTATGTGTCAATACATTACAAGACAGTGAGGTATTATACATTAAACTACTACAAGTAAACAATTATGGCAACCGATATTCAGAGACCGAGTTTAGATATGAACAAAGACATGACAGATTTTATGAATATGATTCCACATGATTTGGTTCCTTGTATTAAGTCTTTTATGAAAACAGAGTATGAATATGCATTGTATGATAAAAAATATACATGGGAAAATATTGAAAATATGTTGAATGATGTTCTACCGTGGGGACCTGACTTCTGTTGTCATTTATTTAAAAAGTTTGAAAAAATAGAAGGTGGACTACAATTGTTCTATCCTAATGCTGATACGGATATTGAACTTACTTTAAAACGTATAAATTGGCATGATGAGCCAACAATTGGAGTAAGTTTTCATAAAACTCATTGGTTTTATCCAGATTATTTGAAAATGCCAGGAGGAGGAAAAAGATGGTATCTCGATGACGAAAGTACAAATTATAAGGGTATGGCAAAAATGATCACAACTGTTCTAAGAAAGTTTGATGAGTGGTATTGGAATAACTACACTGCCACTGCTGTAGACCACGAGATATTAACGCATATTGTTAAAGTATATGATACCTTAGAAAAATATGCTCATATGGATGATGATGACTTTGAAAATGACAATAATTCAATAGAAGAGTCGTGGAAACCATGGGATTTAATAAAGAATGGGATTTAATAAGTAATTAACTAGAAACAAATAAATTATTTACAACACTTGTGTACATAGTGTATTTTTATTTGAATGTATCACAAATAATATTAACAGAAAAAATCAGGCATTAGTTCTTTTTCAGTTATTGTGGGGTCAACTCTGTATTTTTCCACATTTCCATCTACCGAGGCGATAACTTCATCGTCAATAAAATGAAAACCTGTGCACTTTTTTGGATTCGCTAGAAAAATGTGTCTAGCAGCATCTCCCATAATATCTGCTGTTCGGGATATATTTACCATTTCTTGACCCCCCAAAAGATTTCTCACAGGTGCAGTATCAATGGTGGTTCGCGGCCAGAGCGTATTTACTGCGACATTTGGAAACTCTTTATTCCAGTATCTTGCCATTAACGTCATATTGAACTTAGACATACTGTAGTATAAATGGTCTACCCACCAATCATCAGTCTCTATCATACTCATTGGTGGAGCAATAATGAGCACATTACCAGCATCCGACTTAGACTTACTAATATATTCTAAACACTTTTTCCCCATAAGAAAACTTCCTTTGATATTGACATCTGTCATCAAGTTAACTTCCTTCAAGGTTTGATTGAGTGTGGTATTTAAACATAGTGCACTAGCATTCAATACGACCCCGTCTAATCTTTCATTAAAATGCCGCATTGTTTCTTTAATTGCATTGTCAATTTGGGGAGGGTCGCGAACATCGCACGGAATACCAATACAATTACCAGGAAATGATTGATTATTAATTTCTATTGCAGCACTATATATGGTATTTTCTAATTTTTTATGAGGAGTCACTGTCTTACCGAGTATAGATACATTGGCTCCTTTTGCAACTAATTTTTCGGCTATATTATATCCTATCCCTCTAGACCCACCAGATACAATATAAGTTTTTCCTGCGAGGGATGTATGATGAGGAATCAATGTTTTGTTTTTTACAATAGATTTCAACACAAATGCACGACCTTGTGTAAATTTACTCATTTCAGTAATAATTATGAACTATCTAAGTTGATTTCACTTATTCATCATTGTCTTTAACTGGAACAGGAAACTTTCCCACTTGAATGAGATCATTATACATTTCATTATACAAATCAGTTCCTTTCTCCATTTGATCAAGAGCTAATAATTTGGCATGTCCCTTATCTATATGAATATCTTCACGAATATGTTCCATTATCATTGGATTCTTGTCTACTTCTTCCAAAATCTTTTTGTTTAATGAATACTCCTCTTTCTTTCTTGAAATCATAAATTTGAGAGGTAGACCCCAAGGTAAATTATCAATCACACGATTAAACACGTCAATATTCTCATTCATTAGCTTAGTAATCACACACTGTGTCAATACTGGACTGACCTTGTTAAGTTCTTGATACATTTTGACACAATGTGCCAAATATAAATTAGACATGATGGCGGCCATATCAGCAGACAATGATTGTTCTTTCTTGAGCGCTCCTCCTTTTAAAGCTACAAAGTTAGCCAGACATGCAAAATAGATAGTTTGTTTCTCCAATACGTCTTTGGAAGCAATTGATTGTGAAATCGCTTTTCCATATAACCCTACAGAGTGCTTCACGATATTCTTAAATCCAACCATGAATCCGTCTATGTCGTTTTTTTGCACCGCATCTAAAACTGGAAAAATATAAGGATGACTTTTATTTAATCCCTGGCCGAAAATAATAAGGTTTTTCGTGAGCACATTACTTCCTTCCACGGTAATACCAATAGGAACGTTTCTGTAAAATTTTTCAAGCATATTGTTTTCTCCTTTACATATTCCCGAACCACCGTAAATGTCCATTCCGTCGTTCAACACGTTTCTTCCTCGTTCAGTAGTTTGTTCTTTCATAATGGCACTTATTACTGAAGGCTTTTCTCCAGAATCAAGGATTTTGTTGGTAATGAGAACACTAGCTTGAATTGTCCAAGTATTATAAATCATATTAGCCAGCTTATTTTGCACTCCTTCCATCTGAGACAACGTGAGTTTAAACTGATTACGATGACGAGAATACAGATACATTGACGATGTAGCCACTTTAGATGAAGCATTGGCTGTAGCAGGTAAACAAATGCCTCTACCTGCAGCCAAACACTCCATCAACATCTTCCAACCCTCTCCAATATTTTTTTCTCCGCCGATAATTTGATCTAATGGTATTCTGATTTTTCCTTGCAGTGTTCCATTAGGAAACCCCGTATCTAGCGGATTATGGTAATACGCTTGTTCAAGACCAGGATGACCTGCTTCAAGCAGAGCCACTGTTACTCCTCCCGCTTTTCTGTTTTCAAGAAGTTCATAGAAATCATTAACTTTCACTGCAATTCCAATGAGTTTGGAAATAGGTGCGAGAGTAATGTACCGTTTATTGATGGTGACTTCTATTTCTAGTTTCTTTGTGTCTTCATTCAATACAACTACTCCTGTATCTAGCTGACCCGTAGCGTCGGAACCGTTATTTGGTCCTGTAAGACCAAAACAAGGAATACGTTCCCCAGAAGCTAGTTGAGGTAAATATTTGTTCTTCTGTTCTTCTGTTCCGTAATGTAACAGTAGCTCGGCAGGTCCAAGTGAATTGGGAACCATAGTTACGACACCCATTGATGGATTAGCAGAAGTAATGTGGGTCAATATGTTAGACATTTCCTCCACAGAGGTTTTTCTTCCTCCATACTCTGGTGGAATCAACATAGAAAAGAATCCGTTGCTTCCTAAGTAATGGAAAAGCTCGTCTGATTTTTTGTTGGGATAAATGAACTGATCTGGGAACTTGTTAATAAGTTCTTCTATTTCTTCTTTGGAAAACATATCGTGTCCTGCCGTATATTTACCAAAAGCTTCTGTATGAGATGGCACTAATCCTAACTCATTGGCTGTTGGAATGTGTCCTTTGAATAAATCTCTATCTAAAGATGTTGTTCCACATTGTAAAGCTATCATTTCTGTAGAACTGATTGGTGGAATTAAGCTTTTCACTTTTTTGAAAACCTGGTTGCGAAGGTTCAGCATCACAAATATATTTACACTTACGTTGTATTTAATACAATTTTCGTATAATTCTACTTTAAACAAATTTGAAAACGATATAGTAAGATTATTTTGTTGTATATAGGTACACCAATAACCTATGAACACCGGCTCTATTTGGGGAGACGATGGAGAAGACCATGAATTTGAAGACGACAAAGAAAATCAACAAGTGTCACAAGAGTATTTGGCACACATAGCTAGAGTGAAATCAAATAATGCCTATTTAGCTTACAGAAAATGTGTTGATGATATGAAACTTGAACTTCCGTATTATAGTTCCAACACTCATACCTTTATTTATTGTAACAAGCAGATGTATGATTTTTATATAAATTCTTGCTTAGAACAAGAAAAAAGACGGTGTGCAATGCAGATGTTACAAGATGCTGTAAACTATACTAACAAAAATCATAATTGTTAAGTTATTCAGAAATTGAATCAGTATTTGTGTTGTGAAAGAATAACATCTTGTTTACATATATTACTGTGTCTCATAAATCAGGTGTCATGGATTTTAATGTAAAAAACACTGGAAAGCCTTATATAGTTCCAGGGTTTCAGGGTGTTATGGATTTAGATTTAACACGTGTTGACAAGAAACATCACGAAGAACTAGTAAAACAACATATAAAAGACATTGATGATTACAAGTTAGAACAAGCAACTATGAAACCACGACTTCGGTATGAAAACACTATTTTAAAAGCTATGCGTATTCATAAGATAGAAGAGGATGCTTTAAAATTGAGATCAGCTCAAGAAAAAGAAAGAATTGCACGACAAGATAAAGACCGTTATGAAAGATATCAACGTACTGTTATGTTAAAAGAACTGACTGGCGTAAGTGAAAATATATCCAAATAACTAAATAAAATTAAAGACGACTCTACATTATGTATTATATATATCCTGATTATCAAAATATGTCTTCCTTGATACAAGCTGTTACAAAAGCTATCACATCTTATTTTTCGTTGTTTGATAGTGATGATAATGAAGATAAAAATATAGAAAGTGATATGTTATACCCTGTTGATATAGAGAATGTTACTAATAGGAATGATGGAATACAAGTTCTCAAAGAAAGTGATGTGGATATAGTAGATGATATAAAGCAACGTGTTCCGTTTGCACCAGTTCCTTCTAGAGAAAATATGGGTATGCAATGGTGTGTTGAGAAACAGGATTTTATTTACCTGAAAGATACAAACAGCTCGGAAGATTTTTTAAATCGTATCCGAGAAATAAATATAGAAGAACAAAAAGAAGAGCATGTGTCTGAAGACAGTAATATTTCTGAGATAACTACTGATGCTTGTGTAGGTTCTCTTTCTGATCCACCTGGGTTATCATTTGAAGATATTGACGAGGATATGAATGATTCTCTTTTCGTGAAAAATGTATGGGCTAATTGTAAACTTTGATTTTTGAGAAATAATTATACAATACAATAAGTATTCAATGTAAATAATACATATATATGATATTATGTATTATTCAATATTCGCTAGTCACTCACGTTGTATAAGCCAAAGGTCTGTTCTGCTGTGCAACATCTTTTGTTATTGACTGAAAATATTTTGCTATGGACGTGGTTGCTAACATAAATACACCAGCAGAATAAGCCACTTTTCTATCTAGGGGACTAAAATTGGGTTTCTCAACGAATGGATTGAAGCGTATAATTAAAAATGCTGCTACGTAAATTTGCATCAACATCTCCAAAGGGCCTTTATATTTTTCAGCAACTGTTGAGATACCTAAAAATGATACTATTAGTAGAATTAGTAGTATTGAGTTTACGAAATTAAATATAGCATACTGAGTTTCATACGCGTTCATTGTATAACAGACAATCTGTATATAATGAGCACATAAAATATTTTATTTTTAAATGTAGAGTCTAAATTATACTCACTCTGCATGTATATCTGTTTTTCGCGTTTTCATAAATCTAAACCATTACTGTTTCTTTTTCGTCAGTGTTAATAGAAGACGTATTTTCTGTTACTTCTTTGTATATAGATAATGTTCTGGCACTAGAGTCGTTACAGTGAACGTATCTGGGCATCCAAAAATAAGGTATAACATCTCCACAGTTTGGATATGCTTGTTCAAATACGTATCTGTAATATCTTTGCTCATTCGTAGTCGGAGGATTATGAGTATATTTATCCCAGTTCGTTTCTTTTATGTTTTGCATTATCTGTTCGTCAGATTGGATTTTGTCTTGAATGATTTCATACAGAGATCTAGATGTAGAGGATACACCATCACTAAACGCCTCTTTTGTTCTATATAAAATGTCTTGTGGAAGTAAAGCTTTGTCGTCTCGGTTTAGATAGTACTTACTAGAAAAAGCGGTTCTCAGCAAATATTTTTCTGCTTGATTAGGTTTATTAGAATGGCATCTTACGTTTGGATGGATTCCAAGATAGTAAGATACCCAAGACCTATCTAGAAAGGGAGTTCTAGGTTCTAGCCCGTGGCTTGAAATACATTTATCAGAACGTAATACGTCAAAACTATAGATGTTTTTAATTAATCTACGAGACTCTTTATCAAACTCAATGGGATCTTTACAAGAATGCATGTAGAGATATCCTCCACATAACTCGTCAGATCCATCTCCATTAAAAATCACTTTTGCTTCACTATGTTGTGAAATATATTTTCCAATTAAGTAGTTACCTATAGATGCTCTTACTGTGGTGGTATCATAACTTTCAATTGCTGTGATTACTTCTGGAATAGCTTCAAAAAACTCGTCTTCAGTTAAAACAATCTCAGTGTGATTCGTTCCAAGATAATCTGCTACTTTTCGTGCATACTCCAAGTCAGCTGCACCTTTTACTCCAATGCTATATGTTTCCAATGGTGTGGTAGATTTTAATACATTTTTGTGAATATCATTCACAAGTGCAGTAATTAAACTACTATCTAGACCACCAGACAAAAGACAAGCGATAGGTCTTTCTGTTACGATAGCGCGTTTCATAACAGCATTTCCAAGATATTTTTGGATGTTAGAAAAAGTATCAATATGGTAATCAATCATAGGTGTATACGTCATTAATGAATTATATCCAAAATAAGTATATGGTTTATTGTCTATTTTTGTTATCCAACTCGTTCCGTCGTGATTCATGTTTCTTTCTAAGTATGTGTATGTTCCTGGGGTGAATTGTTGAATAGATAGTTCTGGAACTTCGTTTTTAAATCCAATTAATGACTTCATTTCTGATGCGAATCCAATCATATTGCTAGGATTACTGACAGTTTCGTAGTAACGAGGATACGATTGGTGAGAAGTAGAAAAACGTGTGGTATACAATGGTCTCACACCATAGGGGTCTCGTGCAACATACATTTTTCTAGTTCCATCATGATTCATATTATTATCAATTAGCACAAATGCAAACACTCCATCCAGCATTGTCAGCGTCTGTTCTATTCCATAAAGACAAAATAAATGAATAATAACTTCACAGTCTGATTCGGTATATGGTGTTACTTCAGGCATTAATTGATATAGTTCTTTGTAGTTGTATATTTCTCCATTACAAATAAGATAAATATTGTTAATCAACATAGGTTGATTCGCGCCATCGTTTAACCCATTTATAGCCAATCTGTGGAATCCTAGAAATGTTTTTTCGTCTAGTTCTTTTGTTTTAGAAATCTCGGGACCTCTTTTCTTTCCTATTTCAAACTGACGATTTATAAAGCTAGTTGACAATTGTTTACTTGTTAGAGTTCTTGTCCCAATTGTTTCTTCATCATAATGAACTGTTTCACTGTAATTCGCTTCATTATTGAGTAGTGCGAAGATCCCGCACATAAGTATACTGTAACAGTAAGAAATATCTTTAACTGGTATATCTAATTGTTAATATAGTTAATAGTTCAATAAAAATAAATGATAATAAAAAAGTATCACATACATGTATAGAAGCATTTAGAATGGATAATAGTAATTTATCAGTATCTCAAATAAACAACACGACAAACGAACGCATATACGACAGAAATATTCCTTCATCTCAGCTTCAACCTCTTTTCTCTCTTAGACCTACTCCCACTAAGTATACAAAGATGATGGATATTGTTCCACCTGTTTCTAATAATGTTCCATTAACAAACTTACCCCTTTATTCAACTAGTAAAACCTTTTTACCCACTAATAGAAACGCCCCTTTCCCAGGCTTTTCACAGAACGTTGATTTAGAATCAGATCTTCGTAACCAATTTTATTCGTTACAGAACGCCCAACAATCAGTATATGTTCCACATAGTCAAAGTAGTTTGTACACACTTGAATCCTTCGCACACGATGAGAAACAAAATATTCAAACTCATCCTCTTTTATTCCAAGAACAAAACTTTGATTCGTTTAATCCAAATCCCGGAAATAGTAGCAGAGACCGATTTAATAACCATACACGTCAGAACATTAAAAACATCAAATAAACAAATTTCATAAACAAATATCATTTATAAAAGATAATATTTGTTTATATTATGACACGGAAAAACAAAAAATCATCTAGCAAAAAGAACAATAGGTCTACTCGTTCAAAGAGAGATACACAGGAAAAACGTAAGACCAGAAAAAATAAACTTAAGAAACTTCAGTGTGGACCAGAAGGGAACAGTAAAAAATATACTTGTATACGTGACGAATCTATTTGTAAATTAAAAACATTGTGGAATAAGCGCCATCCTGATAATAAAATCAAAAATACAAGTATTCGTAAAACGTGGGGAGCTTTAAAGAAAAAATTACGTAATGTATGTGACAAGGAGTCGTGTTGGCTTAAGCAAAAGTTTGCCAAGAAGGGAATGGGAAAAGAGTTAAATATTGCGTTTGCTCCACAGTCTCCAGAAAAATGGAAGAAGAATCCAAATGAATGGCTTTCCAGTACTGATATCATAGCTGTTATGAAACAATATGAGAGAAAATACAAATGTTTTGAGTTTATTGGGCCATCACCCATAGATTATGACACTCATAAAATGTATGGAGAATGTGTATGGGAAGAATTATGTCATTTTGATTTGAAGAAAGAAATAAGTAATGGTAAGAAGAAAATAGGTATTATATTTAATCTAGATCCTCATTATAAGGGCGGTTCTCATTGGGTATCATTGTTTATTAATATTACCAAGGGAACGATTTTTTACTTTGATAGTGTTGGTAAAACGATTCCTCCACAAATCAAGAAGTTTGTAAAAGAGGTACAGAGACAGGGTCTACATTTAAACAATCAAGAGCCTATTCATTTTAAATATGACGAAAACCATCCGCAAGAGCATCAACAGGGCGACACAGAATGTGGAATCTATTCGTTGTATTTTATTATTCACGTATTAGAAGACAAACATAACGAAGAATACTTTAAAACTCATGTGATAACCGATAAATGTGTTGAAAAGTTCAGAAAAGTATATTTTAACGAATCGCTATAATTCAATAATTCACGTATGTTGTTCATATTAAGTATATCATAACAAATTATTTATTATGATATTCATATATTCAGATATAAATGTATCTTTTAGTATATAATTATTAATAGATACATGACCACACCTATACAGTCCATTCATGCCGAAAACACCAAAATAGATATATTTCAAAAACTACGTAACAACAACACTCTACAAGAGTTTGTAACTCAGGAAAATATTGATATGTTGTGGAACATTATTGTCCAAAACAAGGCTTTTCAAAATAGTATTCAAGCACAAAGTACAGAAGGAAATAGTAAACTACGAAATTATTACATAACTAGAGTAAAAGAGTTCGTAGAGCAAAGTGATGTTAACACAAACTCGTTAGTTGAAATAAATAAGTTTTTTATAGCCGATTTTATTCGTGGATTTAAACCAAATGATACACTTTCTCCATCAAATACTTCAACAAGAAAACTAGATTTGTCTGATTCTTCTCCTGTAGCCAAAGAAGTAATTACTATTGAAGAAATAAAGAATGTTAGACTCAATGAGTTTGAAAATAAATACGAACAAATGCAAAATGATTTTAACATGTATAGAAATACCGATGCGCCAACTGATGTAGATTTTTTAGATAAATCGGAAGTTGAACCTATTAAAGGAGACGATACAATGAAGAATATAGTGATAGACACACAACAAGCTAGAAATACAGAGGAAACAGAGTTCATTACTTCTTCGTCTCAAATGTCTGACGAGAAAACACGTGAATGGTTAAACTTGAAAGAGGCAGAAAGTACGCCTAATTTAGTAGCTAGTGACAATTCTATGGTTCAACGAAGTTCTTCGATGGTTCCAGAAAGCCCGAATATGAATGTTGAACAGCGATTGACTGCGTTAGAACAAAAAATGGATACTATAACAAGCTCTATTTCCACGATACTTGCAAAAATGACAAAGATAGAAAATATTAATTCAGGGGATATATTATTAGACGCAGAGAACCTTATTGGAAAATCAACAGGTACTTTTAATTCTCCTATCACAGGTGTAGCCATTGAAGTAGATGAAATGGAAAGCGATGAAATGGTTGAGCTTAATTTACGTCCATCATGATATTACTTATGTCAAGATATTATGTGTATTTCACATTTATATAAGAACACGTAACATAACAAATTAATTATTAAAATACATAAAGTCTTTATGGTTATGTATGTTATAAATGGGATTTTGGAGTTTTCTTGGTTTCTCAGAGGATGAATCTTCAAAACAAGAAAATGTAAATGACCAGCTTGTGAGACCCGAAGTAAATCACGATTTAGCTCTAGACCTGTTGAGAATTACTATGCTTGTTTATAATTACGATAAAAATCTTACAATAGAAGAAAATACTACGATAGAATCATTTGTATCTGGAATCCAGTCTGGAGGTGGAATTGATAGTCTAGACATAAACGATACTAGAAAAGAAGCGTTGGGCGAAGTAGCAAAGAATGTACCAACTGGAAAAATATGTAAATGGATATCTGACGACGAAACTGATTTACAAGTTGGTGTTACTTTATCGGAAGGAAAGAAGCGTATTTGTGTTGTTTTTAGAGGCAGTGAGTCTCGTTCTGACTGGTATTACGATTTTATGATTTTCAAGGAAACGTTAACAATGGACGGATTAACAAAAAGCCCTCCCGTAAATGTCCACAGCGGATTTCTTTCTCAGTTAACCACGAACAATGTATACAAAACTCTTTTAGATACAGTAAAAGACTTGATACTAGAACATCCCGATTATGAAATATGTGTTACTGGACACAGCCTAGGAGGCGCATTGTCTACTTTATTTGGATTTATGATTTCGCATCATGTGGACAATAAAGTCACAGTGACGTCTTTTGCTAGTCCTCGTGTAGGAGACTGGGAATGGAAAAAGGCGTTTGAGGTCAAGTCAAACCTTTATCATTATCGTGTAACGAATTATAGAGATGCTATCACTGCCGTGCCTATGATAAGATACTATCACGTTGGTAATAATATTCAACTAAAAGATGACAAGTTTGAAGTCTTTCCATTAGATGCTATTCGTGGATGGTTGGATGAAACATTACTTACGTGTTGGAGTGCATCTGAACACAATGTAGATTTGTATTATAAACGTCTCACTAAAAACTTATGGTGAAAACAATGACGTTTCATTTATGGTTAATAAATAAGTAGGATTCTATTATTTATTAACAAATAGTAACCATTTTAACAGATAAAAACTAACTACATATACAATGGACCTTGCATTACCGTTTATATTAGTATTCGCAGGAGCTATGTTCTTATATATTTATACTCCTGACGAAGAACCTTCGTATGATGTAATAGACGATTCAGAGGTTTGATTAGATATCTCATATGCATGATAAGTATCATTCAAGACAACCCTATCTAATTCCGGGATAGATCCTTGGTCATATTTTCCAGGAATATTTACGTGCGTAATGTTTATCTTGTATTCACAACTGCTATCTGGGCAGTGAAAATCCGGTTTTCGTAGAGTATAAGACATATATACGTCATGCTCATTAATCTTGTTTATAATGATATTAATGAACGATTTCATATACGAGGTGAAAAAGAACTGCAACTTAATAACTTTGCTTGTGTCGTTAAGAATATTTTTCATTGTCTGAATAAGACGAAACTTTGTGTCTTTATACTGAACATTTTTCATATATTTTGTCACGTCATAACATCTTTTGGACATGGATTCTAATTCTTGATTTGTGAATATGTTTGGTATATGTCTCCTTTCATGTTGCTTATAATATTTTTCAAAATGAATATACTTCAGTATATAGTGACACAAACAGTCAGATAACCGACGCATTGGTGATGTAAAATGACAATAAGATGGCATTCCAACTAAATCGTGTGAAGCGTTTTCTGCCAAATAATCGGCACTGATTCCATCTTTTATGATTCTGTTGAGAAGTTCAGTGCCTGAAATATTTGAATCTAGTGTATTCAACCAATCAGATGCATGACACGTTCTGAATATCCCCATTCCTTTGAAATGCAACTTTAAATATTCTCCCACAAACGAGTTAGCGAAAATAGCAAACTCACCAATCATTTGTTTCATTTCTATTTCTTCAGGAGAATCTTTATAGAGATATGGGCCACTCTCACTGTATTTCACATAAGATCTGAATACTTCAGTAAGTTTTGTTCCCAATGTATTGTTAGACCGGATTTCCAAAAGTGCTTTACTGATTTTTACACCTCTGTTAATCATTGGGTCAACGTATTTTAACTCAGATGCCTGTTTGTACGTGAACGCTGTTCGTTTATCTACACGAATACGCGAAAAAAGTATACTTACGTCTCCTATTGGTTTATAACTATCTTCATCAATAAAAGTTCGTATAGTGATAGCATTTTTGATATCTCCATACTCATTTTTCATCAAACTAGATTTTTCCATTATTTCAAAAGGTAACATGTGAATAGGGTCACGATTAGAAATGTAACGTGTAACAGTTCTATCTACAATGTCTTTCCATAAAACGCTGTTTGGATCTATATATTCTGTTGGGTCTGCTATATGAATATCTAAAATAAGGTTTCCGTTTTCATGATATATACTAAAAGCATCATCTGCATCTTGACAACCATCGGGATCAATACTATATGCTTGTTGTGCACAACAATTCACACGCACATTTACCGAGTAGTCATGAGGTACTATATTTGTCTCCATTAAAATTACATCCTCTAACGGATCACGTTTGAAACCGTATAGAACTTCTATGTTATTTGTGTATGCATTTTCAAACATTACATTACTATCTACAAAATTCATGTAAGTGATTATGTAGTAATTACTATATACAAGCAAATATTTTAAAGTAATTATAAACAATATATTTATGAGTCATCGCATTCTAATATATCTCTAGTTACAGAGTTCTAATAAATTGAATCTTGCTGACTCAGAACATTCTAGGTAACTTCAAGTATACAGTCATATGTAATATGAGCGATAACAAACCCATACAGCTAGGTCTGTGTTGTTTAAACACAATACTACGGGCTCAAAAGCCACCAGTATTCGCTTCTAGAAAAATGATTATTCGGAGCGTAGAAGAGCAAGGCATAGATGCGTTAAAAGAAAAAGTTCTTCAAAACTTGCGTGATGTTGTTACCATGATGGATTGGAATGAGCAACATGGAATAAAAGTTTTCCGATTAAGCAGTGAATTATTTCCACATATGTCTAATCCAAAAGTGGAAAATTACACTTACGATTTCGCACGCGACATCTTACATGAAATCGGTGAGAGATCAAATAGATATAACCAACGACTTACGTTTCATCCTGGTCAATATAATGTAGTGGGGACTCCTAAAGCCGAGGCATTTGAGCAAACATGTAGTGATTTGAAATACCATGCTGACGTGTTGGATTTCATTAGTGAAGGCGGAGGAGGAAAAAATGCCGTTATGGTGGTTCATGGAGGAGGAATTTATGGAGATAAAGAAGCTACTATTAAGAGATGGTGTGAACAGTATCAAATGCTTCCGGAAAACGTAAGAAAGTATCTTGTTCTTGAGAACTGTGAAAAGTGCTTTTCAGTAGAGGATTGTTTACGCGTGTCTGAACAAGTCAATATCCCAGTCGTGTTTGATACTCATCACTTCGCATGTTACTCACAACTTCATCCCAAAGAGAGTTTCCAAGAGGCTATCGATTATATTCCTCGCATACTTGAAACCTGGCGTAAACGCAACATCAAACCAAAGTTTCATGTTAGTGAACAAGGTAGTGGTCGTGTGGGTCACCATAGCGACTTTATTGAAACTATACCAGATTACCTGATGGAAATACCTGATAAATACGGTGTAGAAATAGATATTATGATAGAAGCAAAAATGAAAGAACAATCTATCTTTCATTTATACAAAAAATATCCACAACTCAACTGCAAGAGAGATGACGTTATTAAATTACCACCCAAGCTTCCAACGTTTGACTGGGTAAATAAACACGCACGTGGGTGTGAGTGTTGTGAGAATCCTAGTGAACTCTCTAGTGAAACAAAAATAAATCCGAAATCAAAAGTAAAAAAGATTCTCAAAGTGGTCAAGAGACTTACCAAAGACACATAATTAAATAAGTTCTGAGTATATATTAAGTAAACATGAATGAAGAAGAACAAGCCTATAAAGATCACTTAAAAAGAATGGGGAAACAAATAGCTAACGATATTAATGATGAAATTAAAAAAATTAACCTTGTTGCACATAGTTATCCTAACTTTGCTGGAGAAATAAACACTGAAGAATATGAAAGACGTTATCACGTTTTTTATACAGCGTTAACACAAGCTGAAATAAGTAACGAGCAGTTAGAAGGTTCTATAAAAGGTATAAAACAAATATTATATGATTTAAGACGTGATATCTATACTTTTGAACAACGAGAAGATATACATTATGAAATAGGATTGGCTAAATTATTATCACGCACAGGAAAGATTTCTCCAGAGCAAGTTGCACCAAAACATCTACAAGGTTTACCTAATATTGGTAGCATTGGTGGAAAAAAAATAAAAAGGAAAACAAGAAAAACGAAGAGACAAAAAATACATAAAAAAACAAGACGCACTAGACGTAAATAACTTACCCAAAAATAGCACGAATACCATTCTTAGCTCCCATAGCTATATGAATGGTTTTTTCGTCACTTTGTTCGTCCGTAGGATTTAGACGAATTGTTCCCACGTTATTGTCAAAAACAGGCATCTTCCATTCGCCACTCATCATCTTTCCATTACTCATACGGAGAGAATGAGGATTGATCCCACACCCTATCTCCAATATCACCAAGGATTTTCCACATTTCTTTAAATTTGCAAGCCACTCATTCAATCGTCTGCGTTGATGCTGATATGGTTTTCCATAAAATTCAACATCTCCAAATACACTAATATTCGGTCGTAACATTTTATTACAATGCACACATTTTGGAAGACTGTTTGCAAGAAACGTTTCAGAATCGTATTCGGGAACAAGTAGGTCGGTGGTTTCAACTACACCATGTGTCTTATTACAGTTTATATCCATACATTGCAAGTAGTCTATTGTACCATGCACTTCGTACACCTTCGTAGGGTCAAATCCGACGCGTCTGAAATATCCGTCTACATTAGACGTGCATACAAAGTAGTCGCTTTTTTTAGATACGTTTTCAAGGAGATCATAGTATCCTTCATGTGGTTCCTGTTCACCAGATAATTTTCGGAAATGTGCTTTGAATCCCCATGCCAATTCAGGGTTCGTTTTCCACATTTCCAAACTAGATATTTCGTCGTATCCGTAGCTTTTATCGCCAATATCAATGCTTTTCGCCCAAAGTCCATTGGTACCGCGGTAAGTTGGAATACCCGAATCAACGCTCATTCCTGCACCTGTAACTACAAGTACCGCATCTGTGTTTTCCATTAAAGCTTTAGCATTCGCTATGTCTTTACGTAAGTTTTTTGGCATTTAGGTATGTACATTTTGTGTTTCTCTATATAGTTTTACAATATAATAGTCGCTTATTGTATATTAGTGAAATAATGAA
>MDTC01064327.1_pt1 | contig 26752 bp, 12 predicted proteins | sample 811181 | NCBI WGS metagenome assembly MDTC01 (sample SAMN05326644, study PRJNA326480) | marine metagenome | isolation source: seawater | place: Pacific Ocean: North | collected 2011
AGATCACAAGTTGAAGTTTACAATCGCCTTCTCGAATATAGCCGAAGAAGAAGAGTCTTCTGGTGTTGGAGTTGTGATTGTAATTCTCGGAATACTGGTACTATTTGGTGGATTCAAGGCTGCAAGAAGAGGTTCCTCTTCTAGATTCTAATGAACATTTAGTTTCTAAGCAGAAAGCATACACAGGTTCAAGCATTGTCGGTAGTACCGTCTGTACATGTGGGATGAAAAAGAGCTCTTAGGAGTCGACTTCATCCCAGAACCAAGCGACTCAAGAATTGTTTCAGTGGCTGACCCAAATGCATTGGGCCATCAGGAAGGATGGAGGTCAGAGGTTATTGGCTGGGCTCCACAACCAGTACGTGTTGTTCCTCGCCGAAAAAGAAATCCAAAAATTCTGTTGAATACCGGTATAATGATGCTAATTTGTCTTATTTTATGGGCGCTATGGAATGCACATTATGTTCTGCTAGACATCCCTCCACAGAACTCTGAATGGGCATATGAAGATTCAGGAGTACGTGAGTTACAGGAGATGGGTCTGACTGGTGATGGTGTTAGAGTATGTATGGTTGATACAGGAATCGATTTATCTCATCCTGACCTTGAAGGTGTTGAAGTACAATTCAAAGATTTTGTTTCCAATAGTGCCCAACCTGTCGACTATGGAAACTTAGCACATGGTACAATGATGGCTGGAATTTTAGTCTCTGATGGTTATCTCTACGGGGTAGCACCAGGTGTTACATTAGGTATGGCTGCTGCATTGGGTGATAATGGCGATGGGACAAATAGTGGCGATGAACGTTTGGTGGCAGATGCCATTAGATGGTGTTGGAGCGAATTTGATGCAGATATCATCTCTCTATCACTTGGAGGGGATATCGATCCGAATGCCACTAGAGAGGGTCCCTCGGGAAATGCTGTTCGTCAAGCATTGGATAATGGGGTATTTGTTGTGGCAGCAGCTGGAAATGATGGAGGTCTGGATGATGATGGCAGAGTAGCCTCACCTTCTCATATTGAGGAAGTAATTTCAGTTGCAGCACTTTCACAGAATGGAGAGGTATGGGAAGGTTCGTCGTTGGGTAATGACTTGAACTCCAACGGTGAAATTAGAACTGCTCCAAATCAAAAGCCTGAGATTGCAGCGCCAGGGGTTGGAATATTGTCTACCGGTTCTGACGGAGAATATTATTCTTCAACAGGCACATCTGATTCTACTGTTTTTGTTTCAGGAATATTAGCTCTAATTATTGAGGGCGAGTCTTCACTTTCCAATCCATCACTCGAATGTATCGAAGAAGTAAAATTAGCATTGATGAACTCTGCCAGTCCATTTGGTAATGAAAATCATGACTCTAGTGGTGGATATGGGGCTCTAAATGGCGTAAAATGGTTACAAGAAATCCGTTCATCCGGTGCTTGTGCCTGATTCTATTCGGTCCACTGAGTCGCATTAATACAATTCACTTATGGTGATATTATTTCACACTTTTGATACTTTTATATTTTATTACGGCAAAAAATATGATATTATTAGCCCTATTTGATACAATTCAATTGGCAGTTAGCCCAATGTGTTAAGGCCGTCTTGTAATTCCCACAAGTTAGGGAAGGTGTCACCATGTCGTTCACTAACAAATGTAAAAGCATATCTTTAGTCAGTATTTTTCTACTTTCATTTCTGGTAACTATGATTGCAGTACCTACGGTTTCTGCAGTTAACGAAACATCATCTGGAACTATTTCTGGTACAGAAACCTGGTCGGGAGTTCACAATTTGGATGGTGATTTATATGTTGCAGGTGGTGCAAAATTAATCATTAATGCTGGAACAACAATCAATCTTCCTGCTGATCGCAATATACAAATCGCAGGGTCGATATGTGCCGGTGATTCCTCATGCGGTGCAACTCAAGCAAGTACAGGTTCTCCGATTAGATTCATCTGGGCGGATTCTACAGCACCGGCTAATTCAACCGGCAGATGCTACATTACCGGAGTAACAAATCCAGACTTATCTTGTGGTTCAGGTATCTATCTTGAATCTACAATCGACCAGTCATTAACTCGTTTGAACCATGTTACATTAGACAAGGCATATGGGATACCTGTTGAAATTGATAACCAGGGGAAAATCAAGTATGGAGCGATAGTTTTTGATGGTGCAAGCGTACAGGCAAACGCATTAACTTTCACTGATATAAACACCTCAAATGTTCTTGCGTTTAATGGAGCAGCACCTCATATAACCGATAGTACATTTGTTGTTGGAACCGACGGTCAGGGATACCAAGGTTCTGCAATTCAAGCATATGGCGCAGGTGCAGGATTGGTTACTATGGATATTTCTAATTCGGCATTTTCAGGTACTGAGGAGGAATGTAGTCAGCAGAGTGAAGGGCGCTCAGCGATATATCTTGAGAATTCTTTCGTAAACATAGATACAGTCACAATTTCCGATAACACATATGGTGCTTTCTTACGTGGCAGCAGTGGGTGGTTATCCAACTCAACAATCACTACTAAGTGTAACGCAGTCGATACAAATTCACACAAGACAACCAATAATTACAATCACACATTCATCATATCAGATAACGTGATCACTCCTGCTGAAGGTGCAGGGATCACTGCTTTCGATGATGCCATTGTACTTGCTGAGCGTAACACAATTTCGGGTGCTTCAGAAGGTTCAGGCTTTGCAATCAAATACTCTAAGGTCGCGATTAACAACAATGTAATCGGTCCAATCGGAGGCTGGAATGGTTTGTGGATATTTGGCGACTCAGATGTCTCCGCAGAAAATAATACCATAATGGAAACTGCCAAAGAGCCTGTTGTAATCGGGGAATACCACCATAGTGACAATGGGATTTCACCTGTAGGCCATGACAAAGCAAGACTTTACTTTGCTAACAACATTATTACTAATAATTCAGGTACCTGTACTTCTGGTTATTATTATGGTGGAGATTTCCCATGTCCTGCTTTCCATGTCTTTATGTCCTCTGCTACTTTCATGAATAATGTAGTTACAAACAACCTTGGTGATGGATTTAGAATCAAAGGAGGTATTGTAAATGCTCAAGGAAACAATGTCTCAGTCGGTGAATTTGCTGCAAGGATTTCTCACTTAGATGATAACTATGGAAACAAGTACGGTAGCATAGCTTACTTCTCTGAAAATACCTATGATGGCGGAACTCAAATTTACAATGTTACAGAATCCAGAGTTGCAGTTCAGTCAGAATTTATGCCAGACCCTGGTGGCAATGAATTATATCCTGTACAGTTGGCTTGGAACGGTGCTGAATGTCCGTACTTGACCGAGGAGTGTTTACAAGTTCCTTCTACAGCAGTTTGGCCTCCAAAGTTCATGCCTTTATCCATGGAAGTGAATCCAAATGCAACGACCTTCACCTTTGCAGACATTCAGAATTTTGACCGTTCTAAGATTCATATTCAAAACCAAAACACAGCATGGGGTGTTCAGGTTGAACAGGGAGAATTAGTCAGATACCAAGTGAAATCTGATAATTCTCAAGTTTCAGATGCTTTGGTTACTGTTAGAGATGCGGCTGGAAAGGCACTTTACAATATGTCTACAGATGCCTATGGATTTACTCCATGGGTCACATTACCTTCTAATTTCCATCTTGACTTGAATTGGGACCATGTTTCAACAGGTCCGGGTGAAGACTCTTGTGGCGATGGTATAGATAATGATGGAGACACTTTGAAAGATGGCCAAGATGATGACTGTACCAGTTCAAGAGAAATGCCGGTATACCAGGTAGATGCTAGGAAATTCGGTAAAGGTACTTCATTGCATAATTTCACATTATCAGGAATGATTGACGAAGTAATCCATCTTTCAAATATGATTCCTTCTGTTAAGGTAGATCAGAATGACGGAACCTCCTTCGCAAGAACAATCTCGCTTACTGGGTCTGCTCATGATGGATTTGCTGGCCCTTACTTCAGTGATTATGATGCTTGGCTCAAGCAATTTGGTACGATCACCCGTGTTGAAGTTCAACCGCATGGAAGTATTGATTGGTATTTGGCAACAGATACTTCGGGAGCAAATGGTGAGGTTACGATGAACAACCATCCTTTCAAGACATGGTCATTTGAATGGGATATGGCTAATCACTTTGAGGAAGATATTACCTTTAGAGTTCGTTCATATGACGGAATTGAAGAATCGATTGTAATGACTAGAGTTTTCAAATTAAACATTAATCCTCCTAGTATCAATTTAGAAACTCCGCTGGATTCATCTTCACATTCAGGCTCTGAAATACTGTTTAGTGGTACTGCTAGCGATGATTACAACGGAGTCCAGGGTAGCGATATCACAAATATTTGGTTCTATGTCGAAGGTCCTAACAACTATTCTGCAAACTATGCTGCAAGTAGTGGTGGTGGTACAGTATGGTCTGATAAGTGGAATTTCTCATCTTTGCCAACTGGAGATTATACATTTATTGTTTGGGCTAGCGATTCTAATTATTGCCAAGGTGTAATAGGAGATTGTGATGCTGACATGATTACGGTATTTGTTGACAATGACAATATCCTGCCGATTATTCAAGTGAGTTCTCCTCTTCCTTCTGAAACGATCAGAGCAGAAGAAGAGACGATTATCAGTGGAGTAGCACGTGATAATGATGGCCAAGTAACACGTGTTGAAATTACCATTATTGATCTAGCAGGAGGCTATGAAATGAATACTGGTCCCGATCCAATAACCAGTTTCCAGCCTAATGGAGCTTGGATGACTTATTGGGACACTAGTAATTTGGTACATGATATGCAATATGAGATTCAGGTCAAGGCTTATGACGGTGTTGACTATTCGTACTCTGAGGTTCTAAGAATTACTATTGATAATCCTGTAAATGAAGATAATATCGCCCCTACATTTAACCAAACAAATTGGATTAGAACCATCACTATATTCTGTGATGAAACCTCGAATGCATTCAACCGATGTGGCGAAGGTGCGACGATTGATTTGCTAAATTTCTTTAACGATTCAGATGGAGTCGGGCCAGAAGATAGCCACTTAACATTCGAGGTTTGGGATAATCCTCAAACCGCTGTTGATGATTCTTATTCATCATATATCAGATTCACAAGTGATGGTAAGGCGATTTACAACCCAATGGATGGTATGGCGCAATCCACTTCGGAAATATCTCAATGGTCTTTGGTTTCAGTCACCTTTGAGGCTACAGATATTCATGATTCTGTAATCTATTCTTACGAAGTTGATTTCATCGTAAAGGGTGTTACCTTTACTGCGCAACGTCTAGATAAGGGGCCTGTTGTCTTTGGGGACTCTGCTGTATACCAGGGGACTGGATTACCCGGTAGCATTGTAAAAGCGAGATTGATTACTGGAGATAGACTTCTAAACTCCACAATCGTTGGTGCTGATGGTATCTGGAAGATGGAATTGAGTTCAGGTCAATTAGGTGATGATGGAAATTATCCGTTCTACTTTGTCCAAGATGGTCAAACTATTGGTAAAGGCGGAGCAGGCGTTACAGGTGGTTCTGAAAACGATAATTCAGAACTTTCATTGCGAAGTGGTGAAGTTCTAGAAACCGGGCTCGATACATGGGTATGGGCTCTTATCGGTGGGGTTGCAATTATCATCTTACTAGCAGTAGGTGCTTTCTTCTTCCTCGAGTTCGAAGAGATCGACGATGAAGATGAAATGAACCAGGAGACATTTGTTGAAGAAGACCCTTACGCATGGGCGAAACAACGCGCAGCCGAACAGGCAGCTGCAGTCACTCCGGCGCCTCAGCCAGCAGCCCAACCTCAAAATCCAGGTTGGCTTTGGGATTCTGCAGGTAATCAATGGGTCCCTGATCCAAATTATCAGCAACCGCCACAATGAGCATTGAGGCATAACACTCTAAGAGGACTAGGTTGGTGTAGGTCATATGGTCGTAAACCCGAAACCCGGAGTACAAGAGAGGATTCTCTTACATTTGTCGGATTTTGCAGATTTCATGAATTCTGTGGAAGTACCGTTTTCTCTATCACAGATGGGTATTGCTAATGCTGTGGCAATAGCAAGGTCTAATGTTCCTCGTGCAATTTCTGGATTAAAAGATCAGGGACTTTTGGTAGAACGACAAGCTCACGTCCAAGGTGTTAGCCGTAAGCGTAAGGCGTATTTCCTTACAGATTCGGGAATGACTTTGGCTGAAGAAACTTGGAAGCGTCTAAGAGAGTTTGAGTTACGATGTATTTTACATGGTGGAAACACGATAAAATCAACATTGGGGGAGATTCAAGATAAGTTACCATTTTCAATGCGTCCGGTAGATGTAATTAGGTATCTAGATGATAACGGAGTCCTAGATGTAAGGTCTTTATCTTCGGATTTGGTCGAACGTGATCTATCTAAACATGTTGAGAAACAATTGGTTACAAGTCTAGGCGATTTACCACGCCTTCGCCATTTCTATGGTCGTTCAACAGAATTAGAGAATATGATTAATTTACTCGAAGCACGTTCTACAACACTGATGGTTCCAGGTATTGCAGGAATTGGAAAGACCTCTATGGCGGCAAAAGTCATTGAATCATTCATGCATCGCAGGAATCTATTGTATCATCGATGTCAAGACTGGGATGGTAGTCGTGCATTTTTTGAGAGTATTGCAGATTGGCTTTCTAACATTGGTGATTCTATGCTGGCTGATTATATTTCAGCGACACCGATTCCTAAAGCAGCAGATGTTGCTCAATTGATTCTTGATGGCCTATCTAGTTCTTCTGCAATTATTGTAATCGACGATTATCACAAGGTTAACGATAAAACGCTACATCAAACCATCCAAGCACTTTCCAGAGGACTAGTTGATTGTGAAGGAGATGTTGGATTAGTAATCTTTTCACGTTCATTCCGTCCGATTGTACCTCTAAAGGATGCAGATGGTAGAATTGTATCTCTTGTATTGCCTTTGGAAGGTCTGGACCAGCAATCTACAAGGAATTTACTTTCTACCTTTGATGATTTAGATGAAGAGAAATTAATCTATATTCATTCTCTAAGTAGAGGTCATCCTTTGGTTTTGGAATTAATTAATCGCGGTGCATCAGCAGGGACATTTTACGAATCTCTAGAGAAATACATCAATGTAGAAATCTTTTCCAAACTTTCAGGAGAGCAAAAAAGGCTTTTAGGAGCTCTTTCAATATTTAGAGAACCAATTCCTTTGGATGCTATGACTGACCAAAAGTTGAATGTCGATGAATTAGACTCACTCGTTGAGGCTGGGCTTGCTCGTCATGCAGATTCAGATACTTATGATGTTCACGATTTGATTAGAGAATTCTTGGTTCAAGGTCTAGATCATCAAGCGAAAACCGATTTGCACAATAGTGCAATAACATGGTACGAAAAGCAAGGTAAGGGCTCTCAGGTAGCTTTAGAATTAATTCATCATTTGATATCTGCATCACGTGATGAGGATGCTGCAACTATAATAGTTGAAGAGGGTAGAGACTTGATCAAAGAAGGTCACATAGAACTTCTTGGATTGCTGGAAACTGTCAACACGAGCACATTAGAATCTGAGAGTGCTTGTAGAATAGATCGACTTCGAGGGGAAGTTCTTGCTCTTCTAGGTAGATTTGACGAAGCCGAAGAGGCATTCAATTCTGCGCAAGAACCCGCAGAAAAAGCAGGTCTCCAAGATGTGATTGCAGATATCTTGTCAAATCTTGCAGATATCTCATTGAAGCGCGGCGATTCTGATGAATCATTATCCATGCATCGTAAAGCACTTGAATTATTTATCGAATTAGATGATGCCTTAGGAGCAGCACGTTCTTACAATAATATGGGCTACATACTTCGGCGTAATTCTGACAAGGTCAAGGCTTTAGAAGCATATGGAGAGGTAGAGTCTATCTTGCAAGATAATGATTCAGAAGAACTGATACCAGCCCAAATTGTATTGGCACGTTCCTTACTAGATTTAGGAGAGCATGACCGTGCTCGTTCTCATGCACTTTCGTCTTATGAGCGCTCAGCCAAGTCGGAAGACGCGATTCTACATGCCAGAGCGAGAGCGGTTTTAGGAAGATATTATGCTAAGACCGGTGATTCTGATTTGGCACTGCATCACTATACTGATGCATTGGAAACCATGGGTGAAGCAGGTGACCCTCTGGCCTTGGTTGAAGTCTCAATCTTACTTGGTGAAGTTTTGCAAGATAGCGGTAGAGTAGAGGAAGCTTTAGATCGCTACAGAGAGGCTCTCGTCATTTCTGAAGCTAATGATTTAAGAATGCAAATAGGAGAATTGTTGGCACGATTAGGGGGCGTTGCGCCAGACCGCCAACGCCGTATGGAATACTTGCAAAGAGCATTATCTGTCTTTAGAGAACTAGGGGCACAAGCAAGAATGCGAGATGTCCAGATGATGGTTCATACCGCTGTAATGGGCCGCTGATTAGAAGGAAGGACGGCTTGCAGAAATGCTGGTTACTCCATTTTCATGAATTATCCATACATGTGATAACCCTGACAATGAGATACTTCCTTCATATGTACCTGAACCAGTCCCAGAAATACTGACTTCGCGATTCAATTCCTTTTCCGGATGCTCTAGGCTCAGACCATCCTCAGTTAATGATAGTGTGAACAATGTTTCATCAGCCTCAGTCAAACGCCATTGCACTGATTCAGCATAATGTATCTCTCCTCCCTCTCTACTAGCCAAGTCTGCTCTTTCCACAGCCGAAGCAATATCGGCGAGATTAGTATCAATAGCAGTTTCATTCCATCGTAGTCGGGTTGAGGTTTCGATACCAAATGTCCAAACACTAAACATTGAGAGTAGTAACACCCCTAGTAAAAATGTGAAGATATAACCTAGTTCAGTTGAAGCAGCACTCTCGTCTTTTGCTAATCTTCTCCTCATGAACTTCCCTCCGTAATGTGTACATCAATACTACTAATCTGTAAATTGAATTGAATAGGTTCACCACCAGAGTGCCATATTGCTTCACTAGGCCCATGGCTTGGAATAGGCACCCATCCCACATAATCATCTAACAAATCTAGGCGGCTTGGATTTACAATCCAATCCTCAGATTCTTCTAAGCCCTTAGAAGACCAGGTTGCTACTGCATCCCCATACGGACCTTGCCATCCTCTACGAACATCGTGAGCGAGATGGGAGGCTAGACTTTCTCGCATAACCAATTCAAGTTCTAGTTCCATATTGCCAGAACCGGTTACCGATTCAGCAGTAGGGTGCATGGATGGGACAGTAGCAGAAAACCTTGGACCTGGGCCGCCTCTATCGGCGGGACCTACCAAAATCGTAGGATCTAGTTCGGGGTGGTTAGTGACAACAGCACCCGCACTCCAAGCCACTTCTAATCCATTTATTGAGGAATCAAATTCGTAAGTTAACCTCGAAAGATGGAATGCCCAAGCTGTTGCTAAAGTTGAATGTGTAGAATCGCCTTCGGTCCCAATCAAGCGGATTTCAAGACTGGCTGGATGACTCCCGTTTCTCCAGGCTTGAACAATTTCACTATTCCTTCGCCCATCTAAATTGACCCATGGTAGTTCAGTAGTAATCCATCCTGAGGCAGTCATGTCGATTGATACACATCGTTCTTGACCGTCGCTTTTTAGAACAAGCATTCCATTTTGACCTTCAATTCTAAGAATCGATAAGGAATCTCCTGAGGTGGTATTAACATATATTCCATCATCGCTCTGATTCCATTCTGTTTGGTAACCAGAAACCTGTATGTCATGTTCTTGGGCACTTGTGTTGAGTACAAATTCTGCACCACTAAATCTTCCAGTATCCAATGCCACAATTTGATTAATGCCACTTGAACCAGAGTTCCATTCTATGATTACATCATTATTAGATGTGAGAATTGCCGCAGTTGATATTTCAGATGGAGGCCATGATACGATTCTTGATTCACCAGCTGGAATTGGTATTCCATCATTCTTCCATGTGATTGTAGATGATAGTTCGCTTGGATTGGTAATTGCGATTGAACCGCTAGAATGAGGTATGACGAATTCCTTCGAGAGTGGTGAGCCATCAGTTCCAATTAGAGTGGTTCTACCTGATGAATTTGTCATCAATAATAATCTGGCATCAGAATTAGTCGAGATTTCCAATAGTGATTCTTCAGCAATATCGAAACTCTTTATCCATGAGTTGCCTAAGTGAAGGCTAGAAGTTTGAATTGCAACTTCGGTACCACTATCTGTTCCAACAGACCATTGTACCAACATATCATCATTCGAAAATAATTCGATTACAGAGTTACCCGCTGGCATTGGAATCGCCCAATGCCGACCTTCACCTGTTGCTGGATTAGATTTAGAAGGTGGATAAATTGTCGAACCTCCTTCTTCAAACAATACTAATCCCGAAAGGTCATGACTAGATGTAAAAGTTGTATCAGCATCTAAAGTTACCACATCTCCAACATTCAAAGAGTAAGTAGCTTCACCTTGAGAAATCACAACAGGGCCGAAAGGAATAGTTAGTCCATGCTTTGGAGTAACTATCACTGTGTCAGCTCCTGAAACCGGTGAGAAGATATGATGTCTATCCGGCCCAAGTCGCAAATCATCATAGCATAGGGCCTCTACCTTTCCTTCAGGATGTTTGAATTCTATATCACGGTCTAAATCTAATACATTTCGAATTCTGAAACTATCGTCCTCATACCATGAGGCAGAATACCACATGCCACCTCTAGTTCTGTCCCAACTAAGTTCTCCATCAACCGGGATTAACTCTACTGATGATCTATCCCCTGGCACTCCCGACTCAGACAGCATCGTAATCTCATGTGCCATAACACTCATCTGAGACTGCATGTCATGTCTTTTGACAGCGCCCTCTAATTCTTGAATAACAGGAACAAGAGACAGTAGCATTATTCCAATTATTGTGATGACTCCACCAAACATTAGGACTGTAGCAACAGCAGCACTTACCGCTTCTTCATCGCGACTGATACCTACTGAATTCATCCGCTCACCTCGATTCTTTGTAAGTCAATTTCCAGGTCGATTCGATTATCGCCACCATCGATGGTGAAACCATCTGAACCACTAGCACGCAGCCAAGGGCTTATTCCCCTGAAAGTATCAAGTGTGTCAGACGCACGGTTTAGTGTATAATCGGTCAACCAACCTTCATGCATTTGAGGTGTTATCGAATGTCCAAGATTACTGTGATATGTGAATCTAAAATGCCATGCATCACCGCTGAATAATTCCATTGGACCCAATGAAACCAGTTCCATTTCAGTATTGCGGCCATTAGGTGTCGAGCCATTTATTTTCACATCTCGTAATCGCAAAGAAGCACGCATGCTATCGTCAATTAACTCGTCAACCTCTAGATCCGGTTTTTCTTCAACCGACCATGTTTCAGATGGGAATAAATCGTATCTAGCATCATTGATTAGAGCGATTTCATGTTCACCATTTTGGACGTTAGTAATTATCTTGAGGCCAGATATTTGAACTTGAGCAGTTCTGTGCAATGGGTTATTTTCTGCATCGAATATTGTAATTATAAATAGTGAATGTAAACTTAAATTATGTTCGATAAGAACAGCTGTTTCACTCGTATTAAAGTTTGAACTTTGCGCTCCATTAGGAGTCCAAATCGTCACACTAGTGGCGCTTTCATTATACGCTAAAACAGTAAATTGAGTTTCGTTTAGATACTCAACTTCTATTCTTTCATCGGCTGTTAAATCAGCAGATATAGTCCATGTTTCGATATTGATCATTGGAGATATGCTGCTTGTGGCTGAAGGTATCGTGGTTTTGATGCCTGTACCTTCACTGGCTCCCCCTACAACTTCCATTCTGCCATCTAAACGCTCTGCGATACCATTTGCATTTGCCCAACTGCTATTGTCCTGATAATCACTGATGTAAGGGGTTAGCATTACGAATACGCCACCCATCATGGTCACTACCATCGCTAACAGCATGACTACGCCAAGAACTTCGCTCACAGCGAGTTCTTCATCACCACGCCGACGGCTCGCCATCACCTTGAGACATTCACGCTAGTTCTTATGCCTTCACCAAATCGAGCCCTTATAGGGCTCATCCGCGTAGAGTTATTCCAAACCGGGCATTTTTCTCAGGTTCTGTTTGGCCTATGTGATGGGTGAAATCTGGCCCATCTTGCAATGAGATCCCGATATCACCCTCGAATAAACCATCAAGGTGGTACAAAACAGTCGATTCCGCAAGGTGTGGTTGATTATTTTGCTCAGACAAATGAGTTAGCACAATAGAGCGCGTTTCAGGCGTCACTACATTGGACAAAAATGCACCTGTCTGATCGTTTGAAAGGTGTCCACCCCGCCCTGAAATACGTTCTTTTAGCCGTACTGGATATTTTCCATTCCATAATCTCTTTTGGTCATAATTTGCTTCGATTGAAATATGTTGGCAACCGCGTAAATGTGTGACCAATTCTTCAGTCCAAGATCCAAGATCAGTCGCTATTGCTCCCCTCTCTCCACCATGACTGGCTACAAAAGCTACATTATCAGCGCCTGAGTGAGGTACTGGTACAGGTAAGAATGCAAAATCTTCTGCGAATTCAATCGTTTCTAAACTCTCGAATAAATGTGTTTTTGAAAGGTCAAGATTTAGTGCAGATGCAGTCCTATCATTGCAGAATATCGGAATCCCCCATCTTTTCTGAGATATAGCTGCTCCATTTCCATGATCCCCATGATGATGCGTAATCAAAATCCCATCAATTTCGGTAGGTTTTAGCTCCATCCGTGCTAATCTTTTTTCCAATTCTTTTCCACTAAAACCTTGGTCGACTAGGACTTTATGGTCGCCGCACTCCACCAATGTGGAATTGCCACGACTCCCTGTGCCTAGGTGTGTGAATGAAATCGGCATGTCTTACCTGTGCACGGCAGCGCGGTTAGCCCTTGAACCCATCCATATCTGAGCGAGGAAATATGGTCTTTGCTGTGCATTCCGATAATCACCGTAGGTGATTCTCGTCTGAACATTGTTCCATCACTCTCTTAAGGCTGGTTCTATGGTTAATGCTAGAGAGGGTGCATCCGCGCCCGGTGGTGATTACTATTCGACGCTCACAATCCACGCTTCTTATGACCGTTATTGTGGTCTCTAGTTTGTTTTTCATGTCGCAGTTTCCTGCGATTTCAAACGTTGCTACAATGCATCCTGATGATACCGATGAGGCCAAGCCTCCAACCACCGACACGGATGGAGACCAAATTCCAGATGTGCACGAGAATTTATTTTCTGAATGGATGAATTGGACGGCAATAGATGGCCGAGATGTTTCAATTATGGGGCTCAATCGTGATGATGCTACTGATGCAGACCTTGACCGTGATTTAGATGGTCTCAATTCTACTGAGGAATATTGTTGGCCATATCCGGCTAATTGTACCGATCCGGGTTTTTCTAGAGGATTGACCGGTGTAATGGATTTAGACTTAGGTGAGCGGCTTTACTTGGATCCTAGAGTTGCAGATACTGATGGAGATGGTATGCCGGATGGTTATGAAGTGTCTATGTGTGAACAATTAGATTATTTTAGCGAAGAAGATATGAAATTTGTTTGTGAAACATTTGATCCTCTGAATGCAAGTGATTCAGAGATTGATTTAGACGAAGATGGATTTGATATTGATAGAAACGGATTTTTAACCATAAGTGAAATGCTTACTTCGCCTGAAGAATATGCATATGGGGCACCGCCTAACTGGACAAATGAACTGGATGGGCTTCGATGCACTCATCCTAATCCGGGCTCTTCAGATTTGATCGAATGGCCATATATCTCTTCAGACTATAATTTGACCTATTTCGTAAATATCCTTGATGCTTGTGCTATCAATGGAACTGAAGGAGTCTTTGGCGAACATATTTGGTTAGGGACAAACCCTCTTGACGCAGATAGTGATAGATATACCTGGACTGGTTTCAAGAATAGTCAATTATATCCTTCTTCAGGAGATGACATAACAGATGGTTGGGAGATTCACTTCGGGTTAGATCCACTCAACCGTTCAAACGCACTTTTAGATTTAGATTCAGATGGATGGGATACAAACCGAGATGGTTTCCAATCTGCAGATGCTGATAGAACAAAGAATGCACTCAAAGTCGGTGAACAATTGTCTACAATCGAGGAGTATTTTGTTCATCTAGACGAGGGTAGTATGGTGAAGTCAGGAATGCGTTCAGTTGAACTAGGTGCTACCGAAGAAACATATTCTGAATATTTGCTATCTCCCGAGTCATCGGATGAAGAGATTAGTATCATTAATCATGATATTCGTGAGTTGGCATCATATCAGGGATACCTATGGGTAGGTACTCGATTAGGTATTACTGTTATCGATTTCGAGAATGGGGTGTCACATGATTTTGATTTGCCTCAAGGTCACGATTTGAATGATATGATTTTGCTTGATAATGCCATTGTAATGCTTACTGAATATGGTGCTTGGATTGCTAATCATGACGAAGGGATGCTAGAAGATATTTTGGATTGGGATTATGAACCAGGTAAATTCACTGCTGGAGATCTGCTAAATCGCGATGGAGAAAATAGACATGTTGTAGCATTAGGTGCTTATGGATTTGGAAAGGTGATCGAAATAGATTCATTCGGTGACATTGGTTCTGTATGGGATATTGGCGAAGGGATTAGCAATGTTATGACAGAAGGTAATGCTACAGCAACAGCAGTCCAGCATATTGGCGTACCATCTGGCCCTTTGACCTTATTCGTTGGAACAGATGTCGGATTGTTCAAGGTTGAAACTGCATCAGCAAGAGATTCCGCTACTCCTAATTGGATATTCTATCAGTCGCCAGAACCTACTTCAGTTGCTAGTAATTTCGACCAATTACGTACACTAGGTGCTCAAGGTACTGGAAACCCTGCAACGGTGAATGCGTTAGTTGCTGACGGTTTTGCAAATGATGACCACCAAGTATTGTGGATTGGCACACCTTCTGGATTACACCGTCTAACTTTACTAGATAATTTACTCACTCATAGCGGTCAACTTGAGCATCCTGGCCTAGATGGTGAATCGGTGAAGGGTACCAATAATATTCTTTCACTTACATCGACAGGAAATGAGATCTTAGTAGGGTCTAATTGGGGGCTGTGGTCTTTGTTGGGTGGATATCCAACCGTTTACGGAATGACGAACCAAGAATGGATTCCTGGTTCAATCGCTACTAGTGTAGTACACAACATACAAGGAATTGATACAGTATTTGTGGGTATTTCTCCGGGGCAATTTTCAAATCTTGAATTGATGGACCCAATGGCAAATGATTCTGACTCAGACGGTATGCTAGATGGTTGGGAAGTACAGTATGGCTTAGATCCAACAGACCCATGGGATGCATTACTAGATGCAGACGGTGATGGAGTCAATTTGGACGATGATCCTATTCAAGAGAGCGCATGGCGAAACCTAGACGAGTTCCGCTATACAGCGCGAACAGATGGTGGTTACAATGCTACTGACCCAAGAGTTGTCGATACTGATTCTGATGGCTTATCAGACGGAGCGGAATACTTCGGGCTATTCCATGAAACTACACATTTGTGGTGCCATTATACTAATGCATACGACAAGGTGCATGTATGCGACGAAGACATTGGAGAAGCAGCTAATGCAACCTATCTCTCATCACTAGGTATTGATGAAGGGACAGACCCTACAAATCTTGATTCAGATGGTGATGGTATGCCGGATGGCTGGGAAATAGAACACCGCCGATGGATAGGTTCAACCTTTACTGGTTCAAACAATTGGACATTAGACCCTGCTCGCGCAGATGATGCTACTTGGGATGCAGATGGAGATGGCCTGTCCAATCTTTGTGAATATCAGTGGTCTCAAATTAGAATAACGGGAATTAACGGTGATTTACTTGAAAGTCATTTGGAAACACCGGAGGCTGCTGAATTATGGCTTGAAGCAGATCCTAACAATGTAGATTCAGATGGTGATGATTTACCAGATGGGTGGGAAGCTCGTGGTGCTTGTACTTGGGATGTTTCCTTGGTGGGAATCAATCCTCTGAATTCTTCCGATGCCTTTGAAAATCCAGATGGTGACGGTTTTGATATCAATAATAATGGAATTATTGAGGATAATGAAGCATTTGTAAATTGGCTCGAATATAATATTCGTGACAATTTGTATTCTGGCAACATGAGTCTTAGTGGTGAAGAGATACCATCAGGGTTCTCAACAGACTTATTTGGCAACATCAGTGAATGGGGTGCGCCTGAAAGCGAATTTGGAGACGGTGAACTAACAGGAAATCCTACCGATTCCGATAGCGATGGCGACGGAATGCCAGATGGATGGGAAATTTGGTTTGCGCGTTGGGATATTCTAGAAAGTGGATGGATCCTTGACCCGCTAAATTCTACTGACAGATGGTTAGATCCCGATGACGACGGAATGTCGAATTGGGAAGAATACAATAGTATTGATCCGTTGAAATCTGAAACTAATGCTAATAGGAGTAGTCCTCAGTGGTTCGTGACTACAATTGGACTTGGATACACCTTGCAGCAATGGTCCGGAATTACAAATTCTGAATCATTTGGTTCATTCGCAAGTTCTGATATCGTGAATGTTTCAGGTTGGACTACAGACCCAACAAATCCTGATACCGACGGCGATGGTTTCCTTGATGGTCTTGAATTATTATTTACAGCTTGGAATGATACTGCGCAAACCTGGACGCTAAATCCATTGGTACCCGGAGACGGCTCTTTTGATGCAGATGATGATGCTCTAACCGATGCGCAAGAATTCTCAATCGCCACTTCTAATCCAGTAAATGGAATCACGCATCCTCTTGATGCACCCTTGTTGCATGAAGATGGTGACATAAATGATCCTACGCAAAAAGCACAAAGGGTCTATTCGATAATTCTCGATAAAGGACAGCGTGGTAAAAGGCATCTCGCTGAATTCAATGTTTGGCAATCCACAGGCACAGCAAACGCATTCATTACGACATTAATGGGTATCACAGACCCAACGTTGTCCGATACAGATAATGATGGAATGATAGATGGCTACGAGTATTGGTTTACTAGTTGGGATCTGGAAGAAAACCGCTGGTCTATGAATCCTTTAATCGACTCGGATGTTTGGCTTGATAGTGATGACGATTCATTTGATTGTGATGGTGATGGAAATATTTCTTTCGATGAACAGTTCACGAATAAACGAGAATATCAATCACGAGTTTATGGAAAATACTCAGAGCGTTTGAGTACAGGTGCTGGGTTGATAGGATATGGCGATGATGCGATTGATGCCTATGAGGAAGACGGTTTCACTGAATACGAAGCGCGTAGAGAAATATTCAACAATTTCCGTGGCAAGAATCTGGTATCCGAGAATAGAGTCGATATGATAAATGATGCAGATTGGAATACCTTTAACAGAACTTTATTCGGTATTTCAGACCCAACTTATCCAGACTCTGATCTAGATGGGCTTGAAGATGGTTGGGAATTCTGTTATTCGACATATGGAATGCCGGACCCATCTACTGAAAATCACTGGTCTACCAATCCTGTTAATCCATACGATGTAGATTATGACCCAGATGGAGATGGTTGGTATGACCGCACCTCATTCGACACTCCTGCCTTACAAGGGACTTGGGATAGTAGAATCTTAACTCCAACAGGCGAGGTTATACAATCTGGAATCGGTGATTTACCATTTACTAACGAAATGGAATGGAGAAATTCAACTAACCCAATCACAAATGATTCCGATGGAGATTCTGTTACGTTCAATACCATCTTGGCGACATCTGGACCAGACCAAGGTTCAGTAATTTCTCATGATAGAGATTGGAATCTTTCTGATGGAAGAGAGGTCTTCAAATACGGTACAAATCCAAAGGATAACGATTCCGATGGGGATATGCTTCCCGACTGGTATGAGTATGCTAAGGGATGGAATGAAACCAATGACAATTATACTTCGGCATTACAAATTGAAGTTCAATGGATTGACCCGGGAACTGGCTTAGCCTGTACCTCCGATACCGCTTCTTGCCGTCCACTTTCTACTGATGGCGGGAGTTTAGCTCGTCCTAATCTTGGCTGGACGTTTGCCACCTTTGACCCACGAGACCCTCTAGATGCTAATTCAGATCCAGATCAAGATGGTGATTGGGATTGTAGTGGAGCAACCTGTGAATATACTCCATACACTAATTTCATGGAGTTTTATGCAATTGCCAATCCGAATTTAGATTCTCCAAACTCTGTTAGATTGTCTGGCGAGACCTGGGATGGCTCTCCAATAACGGAATGGTGGCAATTTAGAGCCTTTACTTTGGGACTTGGCGAACCAATGGAAGATTCTACAAATTATTTGAAGATGAATCGTAAGAATAGCGAAGATTTCAGATATGCATTCATCAAAGATGATAGTGATACAGATTTCCTTGTACTAGACCCCGGTGATGATGTAACAATGTGTTCTGGAGATGTTACAGATAATTGGGAAATATATTATCCTGGAAGTACAAATCGTGCACCTTCTATCGATTTAGGTGAGCACGAATTTGGATGGTGGCTGTTGGACTTGGATGACGACCATATCGCTGAAGGTAGTGATCCTTTGAATTGGGATACTGATGGAGATTGGATGGTGGATTGGTTCGAAGTATCTGATGATGAAGATGACGGCATTCGTGGCGACTCCTCTCCGATTCGCTATGATTCTAGAAATACAGCGTGATTTTCTTGCTTCAGAAACCCCCCTTTAGGGGGTTTTCTGCTTTTGACCTGTAGGCGCATTGTTAAAGGTACATCCTAGTGTCAGCGTTATATCGGTGAGGGGTACATGTCGAAAAAAATCACTTCCCGATTTGGATTTATTTTGGTAGTATTCATTCTTTTATTGACTCCTATGAGTCCTTTTTCCGAATATGTCATCGATGAGGCGGAAGCAACAGGTTCCTCCAGGCATATCTACACCTTTTCCGATGGTAGTACTGAGAATATTGCATTGTTTCAAGGTGGTGCTCCTGATAGGACAACAGTGGTTTCTCTTCCAAAGGGTGCAGAGGTATTAGATGTCGAAGTAACGCTTTCTGGCGCAAGTTCTACAGGATGGTCGCAAGTTACCACTGATACTTATTCAGAATGGCAAGAGGGCAGTCCAAGCAATGTAGATTCTAGGTCTGAATCACTCTCTTTAGGATTTGCCGAAGGCGAAACTTTGCTGAAATCACATGGGATGGATGAGTCTGAAGTTCCTGGTTCAAATGCATGGCTTGACAATGGAAGTTTCGCAATTAGGCAACCTCATACCTCAAACTCTACAGAATCTAGATTTTCTGAGCAAGTGAAAATGTCTAGTTCTAATTTGATGGCACAGGGGCAAGGAGCAATAATGAAAAATCATGATTGGTTATTCATGTCCACTTGGACTGGGACCTCCTTTGACAAGGTTGTCCATCGCATGCATCCAAATAATGTTTCACGTGACATAGTGGTAGATTTGCAACAAGGGTCCTGCATATTGCCGATGGATCCTACTTCTACATACTACAAGGGTTATGGTTTTAGAGACTGGGCGATAACTGATGATGAGATCATGTATGGTATTTTTACAACTTATAGATACCTGTATTCTTCTTCAGCTCCTGTGCAGTATCACAGGGTTTTGAAAATAGATATCAGTGACGATTGGACTTGGAAATGCTTAGACTCCTATGATATATCTCCAACTTATGGCGAATATAGCGGAATTTCATATGACAGAGTTAACGACCAAGTTTGGGTTGTTCACAGCCAGCAGCGAAGAATAGTTCCTTATGATTTTGGAGATAATGGCCAATTCCAAAGGGGTGAAAATATGTATTCTTTCATGTCTGGTACCTCCTCGACAACAGCATGCGGACAGTCTTCTAGCATTGTACGTGGTCTGGCGGTTCATGGCGATTATTTTTACATGCGTTGTATGAAAGGATATTACTACCAAGATACCGACCAACTTAGTGCATGGGCTATTTCTGGTTCTTCTGCATCGCTAGTCCCTCAGGCTGGTGTTCGAGATTTGTCCTCACTGGGCAATGGCCTAGTCTATGATGGCAATCGGCTGATAACTGTAGATTGTGGATATTCAACCTGGAGCGGTAACACTCTGTATTATCGTGAATTTGGTACGGCTATTACCTATGAGACAACTCCAGCACCAGGGACTACAACTTGGATTGGTGAGACTATTGTAACCGATGAAGATGTATTGGCAGTCAATGTCAAGAACCACTGGACTGCTGCTAGTCAAGGAGATAGAGTTGATTATTGGGTAAGTGCTGATAATGGAACTCATTGGGAAACTGTTGAGAAAAATCAGACAATCCATTTCTCGAATCCTGGAAATGAATTGATTTGGAAATTACAATTGATTGGTTCTTCTGCTGTTTCATGGTGGCTTCAATTGGAATATGCAACTGCGTATGAAACAAATGGAGACTGGATTTCTCCTCTAGTTAATACCGGTACAGATGTTGGTAAGGCGAGAGCAGTCTGGGTGGATGACATGCCAGGAGCGACCAGTATTTCGGTGATGGTCTCAAATGACAATGGTTCTAGTTGGGAGAGTGCATCCAACAATGTCGAAGTGAATTTCCCTACAAGTACTGCCGGTAATCAGATACTATATTCAATATCTATGGCGACAACAGATTCTTCGATAACTCCTACTATTGATAGTTTCATTTTATGGTATGAAGAAGGTTATCCTGATAGTCCTAAATTAGATGTGGGTGACGACGATATCTGGGATTGGGAATCAGTATTGTTCCTTAACGAGAGTGATGTTACCGCATCAGATGATTCATCTGTTGGCCAAGTTGTATCAAAGACTCCTAGCCTTGTAGATGCTTTCAACCTCCATATTCCTGCTAATGGTCTTGGTTCGGTTGATATTCCAATCGCTGTAAAGGCTGCAACCCCTGGGCGTGTCAAACTAACTGACATCGACATAGAATATCGTATGAATACACGTGTGATAGATGCAAGTTTAGAAGGTGGAATTGTTGCTCCAGATGGTATATATCGTAACCTTGTAGTGAGGGTGGCAAATGGTGACTTGGTAGATTATGTAACTGAAGCAACTATCGGTTTGAATCACTCTCACGGCGATGATCCAGCCTTCAAATGGCAGCGGGGTGATACTTGTACCAATATTGATGATGCAGGCGGCATAGTCAGTTTTGATGTAGGCAATTGTACTTCAACCATCGATTCAGAAGGAATTGTATCAATCAAGATTCCTATGCAAGTCAATTGGACTTGGGATGATGAACGTAAAATGGAGGCTATAGTTTCTCTAAATGATGACCTAGGTCCTCAAGTATCTTCTTTCGAAACCGAAACCTTAGAATTAAATGTAGAAAATGACATTCAATTAGATGGAATGCGAGTTTGGGAAGAAACAGGTAGAGAATTATATGCTGGAGATTGGGTTAGAGGTGGATTCAATATTTCTATTGCAGGTGGAATTCATTTCCAAGATTCTGCATTATCTCCTCAAGCTGGAGAATTCCAATTACGTGTACTTGGTCAAAATGTAACTTATGATGGAGACCCTATAGGTGAGCCAACAATTTTGCATGTAGAAGGTAATCCTGCATTTGGCGAATATAATCTAACCTTCGCCTCTCCAATCGAATCAGCACCGGGAGGAATGGTTCTCTATGTCGAAGCTATCAACATGTCAAATGGTTCGACTTATACTAATCCCGGATATAACACAATCAAACTCATCTTTGATGGAAATGCTCCTTTAGTCCTATTTGCAAGTCCTGAATCGGGTTCTGAAATGCATGTTGGACCACCGGCACCTGGTGGACAGGCCGTGCAAATTATTGTTCAGGATTCTGTTGATCCTCCGCAGACAATCGATCTCCATTATTGGTATGGTTGTGAGCCAGGAGATCATGAATCTTGTTCCGATTTAAATTTCAATGGACTACCAGAAGAAAGTGAATATCGCTCAAAGACTCTTACCACCCCGGCTATTTTGCCTGGAGGTCTGAATGTTTTCAATGGATTAATCGATGACTCTATGCTGGTTCATGGTGATTTAGTAACCTTCTATGTTACTGGTAAAGATGGTCAAAATAATGTAATTGCAATGGGTGGAGAACCCGTCTGTCAAGACGGGGTTCCAAATTGTGGAGATAAACCAGGAGAAGTCCCACCTGATTGGGAAAATACCCTTTCTTGGTATCAGATAAGAGAAGAGTTTGAACCATTCATGGATATTGATAATTCAACTATTTTAGGTCATGAGGATACGGCACCATTGCATCCGGGTATTCCCTACACTGCGACTTTCACGATTTCAGATGTTAATGGATGGTGGGATGTTGAGTATCTTCAACTAGCATTAGCCGGTGATTTTGATGATTCAGAAACTTCAATCTATGCTCACATTTCGAAAGATGAAAATGGCGAACCATCTCTTGAATTAGAGAGTGGTGGTAATGGTCTGGCAGTCTCAAACATATATTCCACCATAAACCTAGATCCATCCAATGAAAGTAGGATGATTGTTTCAATCAAATTCCAATTAACTTGGGAATTCCCCGAAATTTGGGACACCGACGGTGAAGGAAACCAAATGTTACCAAAGGTTTGGGTTGAAGACAAATCCTGTGGTTTAGATGTTGATTTACCTTGTAATGTTCATCAAGCAGGTCTTGGAAATGATATGTGGAGTTTAGATAATGATCTTAGATTTGATACTCAATCTGGCCATATTTTAGCTATTGAATTACGCGATGGAACCAATCACTACAATCCTGAGTTTGATGAAACTCTAATCGGTGCTGGGCAAGTTGTTAGGTTCAGCGGCCGTGTTTTGTTTTCTGAAGATGAAACGCCAGCTCCTTCTGGAGCATTCACTGTATCTCTAGGCGATTATGAATATGAATGGACAACAACAACTCGAGAAGGAGGATATTTCAGTATCGATTTACTAGTTCCAGATGTGCAGAGCGGTCACTTAGACCTTCGTGCTAAATTGGTTAATCTTCCTGGTCTAGCGACTGACGAATCCGAATTCAAGCCTAGACTCAGATTGGCGGTTGATAGTGAGCGTCCTACGATTCATGACATTTCTTTAGCTGGATTCTCTCCAGAAGAATCGGTTCCAATCGCTATTGCTGGTAATTTACAAGTGATGCTAGAAACAAGAGATGACCAAGGATTTGATTTGAATAACCCTGCTGTTTTACATTATCTTGTAAGAGCAGGGGAATCAGAAATTAGCCGAGGCAGTTCACCTCTGCCTGAAACTACTCCTTTCGAAGATCAGTTCTTCTGGACAGGTAACATCGACCTAACTGACGGAGGTGCTACATTGCTATTGCCATCTTACACAATCGATGTATGGGTTACTGGTTCAGATGCCTCTGGTAATCCATATGATAGTTCGAATAATCAATTAGGAGAACCTTTAGCATCTTGGCCTTTAGCTTTGACAGGTCCTGATGTTAGTTTACGTGCCCCAGATACCTCTTGGGAATGGTCAAATCCTTCACCTATTCCTGAAGAGGCTGTGACCTTGTCTATCCAAGCAAGAAACTCCGGTTCGACAGGTAATGTCTCCTTCTTACTTCAAAGACATATTTCTGGAGATGATTGGCTAACTGTCGATGAAAAAGTAGTAGAAATTGGTTCTGACAAACTCGTTAATATCAATCTACAAATAAAGGCTGAAGGCGCTGCGGGCGAAACTTTGGAATTCAGATTATTATTGCTTGATACCGGAGTTGAAAAAGAGAGGATTTCAATTAATCCATTACTTGTAAAAAATGATGTGCAGCGCGATGGTGATGCATTAGCAAGCCAATTAGAAGATTCACAAATGTCTGTGGTGATGTATTTGATTACAATCTTTGCAATGTCATATGCCGTTTGGACAATGGTTCAAATTCGCCGGATTAGAAGGGGTGATGAAGTGGATGAAAGCGATCAAACTGCTGAAGTTGCTGCAGATATGCTTGGTGAAAAGTTAGTCCCTGAGGTACCTTCGATTGAAAATCTAAATCCACAGATGCCTAACTTGCATGTATCTCCTTCAATGCCTGATTTGAATGCGGCTCCCGCGATTCCTGATTTTAATGCACAGGTACCTGTTGCAAATTCTGGACCTCCGCTACCACCTGATGGATTACCTCCTGGCTGGACTCAAGACCAATGGCAACATTACGGTGAGCAATATCTTTCATCATTAGGCAACCAATAATCGAGGCGATAATATGAGCGCTTCACAGGCGATGGTAACAATGCAAGAAAGGATGGTCAGTTTGGTAGGTCAGCTTTCAATGCCAGTAATTGAAACTAGTTTGGTTATTGGTAGATGGACCAATAAGATGACCGAAAGGTTAGTTCAAATCGCTGCTGAAAACAATGAGGTCTTACCTGAAAATCTGATTAATCCTTGGCCATTGGATGTAATACCAGTAGAATCGGATATTAATTTCGAACTTGAAAAAGCTCTTTCTATCGTCGACAAGGATAGAATGGAAATTGTTGATACACTTATCAGTGTCACAATTGAGGAATTTCAGATACCAATGGCCGAAGCACTTCTATTTCTTCGCACTTGGGAGAAATTGGTTAGGGAGCAATTATCACAAGCAACTGGCCCGGGCCAATTATTCAGTCCAACTGAATTACCGGATGATTTCTGAGGTTTTTTTATGCGCGCTATTTTCATTGGATTGATTATGATTTCATGCTCCATATCAGGCTGTTTTGGCAGTGATTCGATATTGGCTGAAAAGACCGGAATCCCGGGAGGTCATGCAATGAATTGTCTAACTTCTGATGAGTTCACAAGTATGACATTACATGTGCTATACGAGGATGGTTCTGAGCCAAGTGCCATCGACCTTTTGAAGCAAAGATTAGTAGAAGTTTGTGACAAACCAGATGGAATAACTATTGAACAAAAGCAAGTTGATTTTGAAAATACTGGTCCCTGGACTGCTGATAAAGTTAGAGAACAGCGTTGGGATTTAGGCGATGATGCTATGGATGGAAATACGCTGAATTGGTATTTCTTGTTCCCTAATGGGAAGTACGATGATGATTCAGTGCTTGGTGTTGCAGTCGATGGTTCTACAGTTGCTATCTTCTTAGATTCAGTCGCTGATGCTGAGGGATTTTTCGGCAGACCTTCTGCCGCTGAAGTTGAGCGTTCGGTTACCGTCCATGAGGCTGGACACCTTTTGGGATTGGTAAACTTGGTTTACACATCTCCTTACGATCATGAGGACCCATCTCATCGTGGCCATTCTAAAAATGAAGACTCAGTGATGTATTGGGCAATAGAATCAACAAGTGTTGGTAACTTTATCGATGGAGATTTACCAACCGAATTTGACGATGAAGACAAAGGCGACTTACAGGGTATGGCTGATGGTTCAATCGAAGTATATGATCAAATTACGAATTAATTTCCTGAACGAGAAACGATGACGCTAGCATCTCTCCAAGCATCAAATATCGACCAGAAATAAAGTAGCACCCACAATATTAGTGTGAATGATAGAGGTATTTGCAGGAAGAAATAATCAGATCCACGCTGGTGCTTTCTGTTGAAATGTTGGCCAAGATAAAGGAATGGAATCAATGAAAATGTGATTGCAATTATTGGTCTAAAGGTTCCCCAAACACCGACTCCTGCTGTAATTTGATTCCAAATTTGTTTGAGGACATTTGTCTTAGTAACCTCATAATCCTCAACAGGGACAATGACTTCAAGAATCTCATCTTCATCAGCCATTATACCTTCGTAATCACTACTGCTTGTCAATGTGGCGACAAAAATGCTCATTGTGGATATGGTTTAGCGAGGTGTATGGCCCGACCAATACTAGTGACTGGTTTCGAGGCTTTTGCCGCTCACAGTAGCAACATCTCAGGAGATGTTGCCAACACACTTTCTGGTAAAACCGTTCGTGGTCATGAAATAATTTCTAAAGTTTTGACCGTTGACGAAGAAGGTTCCAATTATGCTTCAAATCTAATCATGAATGGTGAGAGGTTTGCAGCAATCATGCACATGGGTTTAGCGGAAAAAGAGAATAAAGCCAGAATAGAATTGGTTGCTAAAGATATTCTTGACTTTAGAATTCCTGATAATTCTGGTCGTAAGGTTTCCAATCAATCAATTTCAGGTGATGGAAATTTGCAAAGTAATATTTTAGTCGATGACTGGGATATTTCTCGAATGATCGAATCTCCAAAGGTCTCCACGGATGCTGGAGAGTTTGTCTGTAATGAAACGCTTTATCGTACATTACATGCTTTGGAGGGTTCCACTCCATGTTTCTTTCTTCATCTTCCATTGAAGGAATCGATAGATGACCCTGTTGGACTCGCAATGGAATGTCTTGACCGAATGCTTAGACCTGCATGCATCGATGTGGGGGCGGGTGCCATTATCAGAAATGGTGAATTTTTAGCAGCACGAAGAGCTCCTAGTGAGAAACATGCAGGGTGGTGGGAGTTCCCTGGAGGAAAGTTCGAACCTGGTGAAGATGCCTATGATTGTCTCAAGAGAGAGATAATGGAAGAGTTGGAATTAGATGTTG
>MDTC01231720.1_pt1 | contig 26748 bp, 19 predicted proteins | sample 811181 | NCBI WGS metagenome assembly MDTC01 (sample SAMN05326644, study PRJNA326480) | marine metagenome | isolation source: seawater | place: Pacific Ocean: North | collected 2011
AACTTGAGACTAAGCAAAACTCTAAATTGGTTGAGACTGAACACGATTACTGGAGGCCTTAAAAAATAGTGAAGCGAAATTCTGCGGGCTTGTGAGCCGGGTTGTTAGATAGCCCAAAGATTCTAGCTATCCATAAAAAAGGCGAAGCCTTGATGCTTCGCCTTTTTACGAAATAGCTGATGGCCGCTAAGGGATCAGACGTGGGACGAACCTGGTCATACCCTGAATCGGGCCAACCTCGCCGGCATACACATTGCCAGCTCCATCTACCGTCACACCCTCACCCATTGAGCCGACACCACCCATACCAGATGAGCGCTCGGGTGAAATATGCTCAGGCACGAAGTAGTAAACCTCACCGGTCCTGGCACTACCGACCCTGAGGCCTTTGCGCCAACCGCCAGGGTTGTAGTTAGGATCCGACTCCGAGTCGATGGCATACAACCAGTCGTTGCTCTTGTCGATGAAGATGCCGCTGTTGCGACTGAACTGGTACCAAGTGTCGAGATGCTCACCGTCCTGGGTGAAAATCTGGATGCGGTTGTTACCACGATCGGCAACAAAAAGGCGGCCCTGTGAGTCCATGGCCAGTGAATGCGGTGCACGGAACTGACCATCTTCCTGACCCCATTCCCCGAAGGAACCCACATAGGTACCATCTGGCTCCCAAATAGTGATGCGGCTCTTGGAATTAGGGCCTGGCTCGTCCTGGAACTGGGCACCGTGAGTCTCACCGATATAGATGCGACCGTTTGGAGCAACCAATACGTCATTAGGTTCCGTCAGATGCGTTGGCGGATCGCCCATCTCACCTGGCGTGCCGATGACCATCAGTAACTCGCCATCAGGGCTGAATTTGAGCACTGAGCTGCCGTGATTGCGCGCTGCTGGGTTTGCTTCAATTTCTCGCTCATTGGCGAGACGGGCATCTGCGACCCAGATATTGCCTTCGGCATCAATGTCCATACCGTGGGGCCAGATGATTTGTCCGGCACCCAGAGAATCGACGACACGACCTGTTGGATCGAGCTTCACCATAGGATCTACGTCTGAGGTGGCACAGGAATTGGTACCACAACGGTCTCCCGCCCAGATATGGACGCCATCTACGTCCACATTGACGGCGCTAACCGAACCCCAGCTGCGACCGTCTGGCAGCGTGCCGTAATCCCGTTGCGTCTCATATGGATTGGGTAAATTGTTAATGGGTTGCTGACCGGCGTGGGCGTCCGGCGTAATTGCTCCACGTTGGGCCAAGGCCGTAACCGAAGTGGCCAGGAGCAAGCCTGTAAGGCCGATTTTCAGTATGCCCGGGCTGTTTTCTCGGAGGCTGGATTTAAGCATTGTCATTCTACCTCTTATTATCTCTTGAATTGAGCGTCCGACCGCTAGCGCAAGGGCCGTGGCGGACTAGGAAAAATGGACTGTCCCGGCTTATTTGTCAAGGCAGACTGAGGCTCCACGCCTTGACGCGGCGAACTGCGCGGGCAGCACGGATAATGACGGCTGAGACTGAAAACAGGGGCGCGCCGCCGTTTTTCCTAGACTCTATCGGGCCGCGTGTTTATGCTCTGCCCGCAACTACCGAGGATCTTTCAATTCGTTGAGCCGGAGGGCCAAATGACCCGAGGAATAATCTACTGGATTTTCGCCATCTGCTCGCTGATGGGGATTATTCTGCTAGCGATTGGCTTGGCTGACACAGTCCCCAATGCTGGTGGTGTACCCCACCCTGAATTTCCAGGCATGGTGGTCGGGGAAGATGGTGCGGCTCGACTGGAACATATTGGCGGACTGGCCTTCGCTTTCAACGCCCTACTGTTAACCCTGGTTATTTGCCTTTCCATCCTCGGTGTTTCGGAACGACATCGCAGCCCCAAATTTCTGGCCGCCATGGCTAGCTCCTTAATTATCATGCTACTGATTTGGTGGGCAATGTTCAGCACTCACCAAGAGTTCCTACGCACTGGCGAGACCGGCTACTTCATGGGCTTCCCTATCCCTACTGCCTGGCAAATGTATGGGACCTGGCTAGGCGCTATCCCACTAGTGGCTATTTACACCCTGGGCTTTCGCCATTTCATTTTCACCGAAGAAGACGAAGCAGAATTCAATGCACTATTGAAAGAGTGTCAGCAGGAAGAAAATCAGGACTAGGACATGGAAGCTTATCGCCAGGAAATAATTGTCGGCGCGGTCGTCATTTATATGTTGTTTTGTATCGCCACGGGATTGTGGGCGATGCGGCGCACCCACGACAGCAGTGATTTCTTTATCGCAGGTCGCGGACTCGGACCCATCGTGGTCGCTTTGGCCCTGTTCTCCAGCACCCTCAGCGGCTTCGGCTTCGTGGGCGGCCCCGGGCTGGTCTATTCAATTGGCGTCAGCTCATTTTGGATGGTGGTGATTTCCTCCATCGGCTATGCCATTGGATTCTTTCTGGTAGCCAAGCGCATCCGCATGATTGCTGAGCTGCGGGATTGTTTATCGCTGCCGGATATTGTCGCTGCCCGCTACGGCAGCGAGGCCGTGCGTTTTCTAATGGCCGTGACCATAGTACTTGGTGTGATGGGCTACCTCGCTACTCAGATTTTGGCCATGGCGGTAGTCATGCAGGCAATTCTTTCCGGAACTGAGACATTTGCTGATATCGGCTTGGTGAGCTGTGTCGTTATTTCCTCAGCAGTTCTAATATTTTACTGTGTTACTGGCGGCATCATCGCCAGCGTCTATACCGATGTAGTGCAGGGTGCCATCATGATTGTGGCTGGTTCTCTGATACTGATGACAGCCATGTCTGTCTTTGAAGGCGGCATGCAGGAAGCTACCTCAATCATTTTGGCTGATGACTCCGAGGCGATCATGCCTTTTGGTGCCGCTGGGATCATGGCATCCTTGGGCTGGTTTTTTGTATTTGGCCTGGGTCTTGCCGGGCAACCCCATCTCATTACAAAAATGATGATGAACAAGAAAATGACAGACAATCGCAACATCCTGCCTATGTCACTGTTCGGTTACGTCATGGCAGCACTCCTATGGATCTCTATCGGTATTATCATGCGCGCCGCAGTGATCGATGGCGTGGTAGATCCCCTAGCCCTGCCAGATGATGCGGCATCTACCTTTCTCTCCGTGTTTGCTAATCCGCTGCTGGCCGGGATCGTCTTCGCCGGCTTGTTTGCGGCAATTATGTCGACATCAGACGCCTTCCTAAACATTGGTACCGCCGCGATAATTCACGATATACCCAAGGCCGTGCGCGGGCACAGCGTGAAGAACGAACTTTTTTGGGCGCGGGTGGTGACAGTTTTACTGGCTACAGTTGCGGCAGGCTTTGCGCTCTACTCACATTTTGCCGACGCGACCTTAGTCGCACTGCTAGGCGCATTTGGCTGGGGCACTTTTGCGGCTTCGATCTTTCCGGTCGTGGCTGTCGGGTTAAACTGGCGCGGCGCGTCCGTTGCTGGCGCTGTCACAGCGATTAGCGCTGCGTTGCTGATCAACTTTTCGGTTCAGCTAGCGGGAATCGTGCTGCCTTACGGCATTAGCGGTCCACTAGTGGCCTTTATTACGTCGATGGTGTTGTTTATTGGCGTATCGCTAGTGACGAAAAAGCCGGACCTTGCGAAAGATATCGATCGTGTTATGCAGATCTAGCCTGATGGGGCAAGTAGCTTGAGATATCCTGCTGCGCGTGCGTTTACCTCGGCTCTGATCATATTATGCTCAACGTGCTCAGCTTGGATCCCTCGGGCGTGACAAGGTAGGCGCGTTTATATCTTACTCTTCACTTTATTTCTTGTTTTACTATCCATCGCTTGCTTATTGTTGCACCCTGTAACTTACTGCCGCGCTAATTGATCTTAACCAGCCCAACCTGATTCGAGCTTGACTGATGAATCAGCAAATTGCCCTCTTCTGTCACCCAGGTATTGCGGATGATTCCTACCCCAGAGGGAATCGCCCAACTCTGAAAGGACTCCGTTTGAGGATTAAATCGCACTAGGGCATCAGGTCGCATGCCTGACTCGTTGTACCAAATAACATCATCGATCACCGCCATCGAGTAAGGGTGTGAGCGTGGGCCACTGGGTGAATCCCACTGGGTGATTTCCCCCGCCGCCGGGTCCAGCCTGCCGATTTTGCCCATCGTAGAATTCACAAACCAGACCATGTCATTGCTATCGAGGTCCAGGCGACGCACACGGGTGCGTTCATCCGGAACCTCATAATAGCGAATGTCCATGGTATTCGGATCGAGCGCACCGATCTTGTTGGTGCCATTGAACGCTATCCACACTGTACCTTTGCTATCGACTTTTATTCCGTAGGGCCTCGGTTCAACATCGATTTCAGTGAGATCTCCGGTCTCCGGATTCAAGCGGCCCAACATCGCCGCCCCTTGTGCCGTAAAGTAGAGATTGCCGTTAGGGTGAAATACCGCAGAGTGTGGGTCTCTCGCTTTAGTCTTGTACTCGGTAACTTCACCTGTATCAGGATCCAGTTTGCCCACACTGGCATTACTGTTGCCTGTGTACCAGATATTGCCCTGGGTATCGGGCACAACCGTATGAGGTCGGGAAGTGGGTGGTAATTTGTATTCTTCCATGAAGCCGGTTTCTGGATCAAGGCGCCCTGTCAGACTCGCCCACATACCCGCCCACCAAATAGAGCCATCTGGCGCCTCTACAGGATCTCGAGAGCGTTGACCGAGAGTAGGAACAGTCCATTCAATAATTTCGATTTTACTATCTCCGGCAATGAGATTCGGACGTTGGGAAAGATCTTCAGGAAAATGTTCAGCTAGATAACTAGCTATAGCAGTCGCCTGAGCATCGTTCAACTCAACCATGGTAGAGAATAATTTGCGCCACTCAGCAGCAGTATTGAAGCCCGCAGCTCGAGAAATCGTCGCCGTGCTGTGACAGGTTGAACAAACCTTCATCACAAGCTGTTTACCTGGTCCTTCTGGTAACGGCGGTGACGCTCCACGCTGAGCTGAAGCCAGGGGGAGAATAAAAACAGATGACGCCAACAGCGACGCTGCGGCGAATAGACCAAGACGTAAATTCATAGGTGACAACCTCAGGATATTCATGGGTACCAGGCCGATTACAGATTGCGATTTACTGCCGCCCACGCAGTCTTGCCTGATTATAGACGGCCCTTGGCCGAACCCGTCGAGTCAGGAATCTCACGAGCGCTAGGTCCCTGTCAATGCTTCAAATTACCAGTGAATTGAGTGTACAACAACATTCCAGACCAACAGGTCTTCTCAGCGGACGAAATCAGCGACTTAGCTTGAATATCGGCGTTTCCGAGCAACCGCGCCTCTTTCAAATATTGCCCGTCCATCCCATAATCGGGCTATAAATCAACACAAGAGACAAAAATGCTTATTTCCAAATCCAGCCCCAGACTCACACCCGTTCTTGATCAGTTCAAATCCAAGCTGAGTCCGATGCTGATGAGCCTTATGCTCGCTGGCGCCTCTCCATCACAGCTTGCTGCGCAGGATAGCACTGGCGATTGGCCGCATTACCGTGGTGACATTACTGGCAAAGGATTTTCGACTTTAACGACAATCACGCCAGCCAACGTCAAAAACCTTGAGATTAAATGGCGTTTTTCATTACGTAACGTTGATGCCGCCAACGACCGCAACCCCAACTCCCAGGTCACACCTTTACTGTTAGGAGAGATGATGTATCTACCGACGGTAGATAGCATCGTTGCCCTGGATTCTTTGACTGGCAATGAAATTTGGCGCTTCCCCATCGACGAGGGTCGCCCCTCGCGCCGTGGCGTAGCTTACTGGCCCGGAAATGCAAATTACTCTTCCCGTATCATCTTCACCGTAGGCAATAGACTTATTGCGCTGAACTCTGAGACAGGATTACTGGACCAGTCGTTTGGTGATAGGGGTGAAGTTGACATTGGAATTCCCTATATTTCGGTGCCACTCGTTTACAAGGATATCATCGTAGTGGGGGCCAATACCCCACCGGGTACACAGGGCGGCATCGGCAATCCCCGGGCCTTTAGTGCTATCAGCGGCGAGAAACTTTGGGAATTTAGCTCAGTGCCGCGGCCCGGAGAAAGCGGTCATGGCACCTGGGCAAACGACAGCTGGGAGAACCGTCTGGGAGCAAACTCCTGGCCATTCTATTTCACGGTCGATGCTGAGACAGACTTACTCTACCTGCCGCTGGCCTCACCCTTACCCTTCGCCTATGGCGGCGATCGCGCCGGTGACAATTTGTTTGCCAATTCCATAGTCGCTGTTGACATCCACTCCGGCAAATATGCTTGGCATTTCCAAACTATCCATCACGATCTCTGGGATCACGACCCACCAGCCCCCCCAACGCTATTTGACATTGACAGAGATGGCACGACGGTACCCGCACTTGCGGTTACCACGAAATCAGGCTATCTCTTCTTACTCAATCGGGAAACTGGTGACGCAATCTTCGGTATCAGAGAGCAAGCAGTAGCGAGCAGCAGTATTCCCGGAGAAGTTGCCTCGCCCACACAACCCACTCCAATAATCACGCCTCCGATGGCGCGGGTTAGCTTTGGATTGGATGAGTTAGTCACAGCGGATCGCACCAGCTCTGACCACGCTCAGGCCTGCGCGGACCTGATCGCGAACACCGGCGAAATTTACAATGCAGGTCCCTACACGCCGTGGACGCTCAAGGATAGCTCGGGCGCAGGCGCAGCGACGCTGCTGTTTCCAGGCTTGGCGGGAGGCCCTAATTGGGGTGGAGTGGCATTTGACCCCAATAGCAAATTGGCCTTCGTGTTTGCCAGTGACTTGGGTACCATTGGCTGGCTTGAAGAAACAGGGGAAGAATTCCCATACCGTTTAAGCACGCCACAACCTTCGGCATTCGCAGTCAACATAGGCGGACAGGTTCTGCCATGCCAGCAACCACCCTGGAGCCACCTTACGGCCATTGATACCACCAGCGGGGAAATAGCTTGGCGCTTGCCAATTGGAATCAGTGAATCACTGCCTGCAGAGAACCAGAACACGGGTCGACCCGGTCGGGCTTCAGCCCTTATTACTGCCAGCGACCTGCTATTTATCGCGGCCACCGATGACAATCGACTGCGCGCCTTGCGCGCCAGCACCGGAGAGATGTTGTGGGAGGATTCTTTGGAGCAGCGCGGTAACGCCAATCCCATGACTTTTCTGGACAGCGCAGAGAATCAGCGCATCGCCATTAGCGCAACTGACGAGTTAATCGTGTACGGCCTGCGGGACTAGTGCTAACGACTTCTTACATGCCAGGCTCAGAGGCAACCTGTCCTTCTAGCTCCTCCATGTAAACGAAGATAGGAATCGCCAGCTCGCCGAGCTGCGAGTTATCATGCTGCGCACCGCGGCTCAGTCTATGCCGAAATCCCCCGACGCGATCTTGGGCATGGCAAGAGATTTCAGTCGCTCCTCAGACACCATTCGCGCCAGGCGTTGCAAACAGCGCTGCAGCGCTATCTTGTCCGGCCGCCGCAGACGGGTCGGATCATCATCGCCCTCATGTGTAATCAGGTTCAGGACCTGGGAGTGATCCGCCGCTTCCTATAACCAGATTTCTCCCGGTTCTGGGTTCGTCTCCTCACCCCAGGCATGTATAGGCCTCAACCATGGCGAGGAATCGCTCTGTCAGCGCGCGAGCCACACCTCGAGTCATAAGATCACGCGTCGACACTTTATGAACAATGACCTGAGCCCGAGTCAACATGATGTCGCCCTCAACTTCATAAATCATAGCCTCTTTCTCTTTTCACGATCTTCGGCTTGGATAGTTTCTAGATTTTAACTTATTTTGCACAAAGCTCTGATCCCGCAAGCAAGTGCCAGCGCAATTCGAATTCATTAACCCTCCTAATTCAGAGTCTTCTAATCGCTTTTAAATTGAAACAGTAGTGGTCGGAGGGATATCAAAAAGAATGAAGTTGCTGCCAAATAGGAACGGAGTAGGCTTCAACCATCAACGAACTTACTTAAGATTCAGGCAACCAATTTGGGGCTCTGTCTCAGCAGGTCAGGCAGCTCAGCCAGACTCTGCACGCTGTGGGCTGACCGAAACACATCTACATAAGGCAACATAGACATAATGCCCTGCGCCTTGGGCTCAAACTTGTCATAGCGCAAGAGCGGATTCAGCCAAATAAACTGGCGGCAGGACTTGGAAAGGCGATCCATCTGTTTCTGTAGTTCATCGCCTTCTCCACGATCAAGACCGTCAGTAAGCAGGATTACCACGGCGCCTTGGCTCAACACGCGCCGCGACCAAAGGCGATTGAATTGTTCAAGGCAGAGACCGATGCGGGTGCCGCCGGACCAGTCTACAACAGCGCGCGAAGTGGCTTCCAAGGCAATATCCACATCCTTGTTGCGCAGGTAGCGGCTGATATTGGTGAGCCGCGTACCGAACACAAAACTGTGCACACGATCGCGATGATTGCTAATGGCGTGCATCAAATGAAGAAACATGCGAGAGTACTGGGCCATAGAGCCGGAGATGTCGCAGAGAACAACGATAGCTGGCGGCCGCACGCGATTGCGTTTGAACTGCAGCGGAATGGTCGCGCTATTTCGCAGTGACTGCTGCAATGTCTTGCGCATGTCGATGCGCGCCTTTTGTTTTGATGCCTGGAAGCGCCGACTACGGACATCGGGTACAGGGAGTTTTAGTTTCTGCAGCATATTGCGAGCGATTTGAAGCTCTACCTCTGACATCTGCTCAAAGTCTTTCGACTGCAGAATTTCCCGGTCAGAAAATGACAGATTTGCCTGTAATTCAACTTCCTGCTCCTGCGGATCAGTTTGCAGCTCGCCACTTTTGTATAGCGCTTCACCTAGCCGACGCAGAATCTGCTCCTGATCCTTTTCTGTCCTGACTGTGGGCAACATGGCACCCATGAGTTTTTCCATGAGTCTAGGATTACGCCAGAAAAGAGAAAATGCCTGATCAAAAAGCGGCGTCTGTTCATGCCTGGTAACAAACTGGGAAAGAAGCGCAGTGTGCAAGTTCCGTTGGGATTCCACTCCAACGAGATTGACGGCCTCGATGGCATGTATGATCTTACCGGTACCCAGCTGCAGACCTGCGGCACGCAGCAGGCGCGCGAATAACAAAACGTTGTCGGCCAGCTTGCCGTTGAGGGCAGGCGTATCGCCAGTCACAGTGGGAGATTCAGCCATTTTTAGGTTGAGAAGCGGAAAGCTGTAGCTTCACTTCTTCCAGGATACTGGCGGCTTCACTGCCGCGAATCTTGGCGATGTCATCTTGGTACTTCAGCAGCGTGCCTAGGGTATCTTCTATGCCCTGAGGATCCAGAGAAACTTGGTCAAGCTGCACCAGGGCATCGGCCCAATCAAGGGTTTCAGCGATACCGGGAAGTTTAAACAGGTCTTCCTCGCGCAAGCGCTGAACGAAAGCAACCAGTTGTTGGCTTAGCTGCGCATCAATTCCCGGCATCTTTCGTGCCACGATTTCCTGTTCGCGCTCAACGGATGGGAAATCAACCCAGTGATAAAGGCAGCGGCGCTTTAGCGCGTCGTGAATCTCACGGGTACGGTTTGAGGTAATAATTACCAAGGGTGGCTCTACTGCTTTAACGGCACCAATCTCGGGAATAGAAATCTGGTAATCAGAGAGCAATTCCAGCAGGAATGCCTCAAAGGGTTCATCGGTACGATCCAATTCATCAATTAAAAGTACTGGCGCACCGCTGTCGTGAGATCTCAGAGCTTGCAGCAATGGGCGCTCGATGAGGAATTGTTCGGAGAAAACATCGTCGGCAAGGTGCTGACGATCCGCATCACCTGCCGCCTCGGCCAGCCGGATCTCAAGCATCTGACGCGAGTAGTTCCACTCGTAAACCGCAGAATTTACATCCAACCCTTCATAACACTGCAGCCGCACAAGGCGACGCTCCAGAGTATCGCTGAGCACCTTGGCTATCTCGGTTTTACCTACGCCCGCTTCTCCCTCGAGGAACAGCGGGCGCCGCATTCTCAATGCCAGAAACAAAGTCGTAGCGAGGCTGCGGTCAGCGACATAGTTGCCCTGCTCCAGCAGCGCGTGGGTTTGCTCAATAGAGGCTGGAATACTGCTCATCAGCTTATTGGGTACAGGCTTCCGCGGCACGCTTGGTCATAACTTTGACTAGATGGGCCCGATATTCTGCGCTGGCGTGGATATCACTGTTCATGTTTTCCAGCGGCAGCTCAACCGAGTCGATGCCGCTTGCATCCAGCTGGCCGCCAAGCGCCGCTTCCAGCCCCAGGCCTCGATGGGCGCAAGAAGTTGCACCGGTGACGCCTACTCGAACCTCGCCACCGGTCTTGGCGACAAAAACCCCCACTATTGCGTAACGAGAAGCAGGGTTTTCGAACTTCATATAAGCCGCCGCTTCAGCGACGGGGAAAGTCACTGCAGTGATGATCTCATCTTCTTCCAGGGCGGTTTCGAAAATGTCGGTAAAAAATTCTTCGCCAGGAATTTCTCGTCTGGAAGTTTTGACCATGGCGCCAAGAGCAATCACGGCGGCCGGATAATCGGCGGCCGGGTCGTGATTGGCAATAGATCCACCAATAGTGCCCTTATTACGCACGGCTGGGTCACCAATATTACCCGCCAATTTGGCCAGCGCAGGAATTGCGGCCTGCACTTCGGCAGAAGCAGCCACTGCGGCATGGGTTGTCATGGCGCCAATTATCAGAGTATCACCTTCGACGCAGATGCCAACCAGCTTAGCAATTCCGCCCAGATCGATTACATCGCTGGGACTGGCAAGGCGGTGCTTCATGGTAGGCAACATGGTTTGACCACCGGCTACAAACTTGCCATCGTCTGCCTGCTGCATGGATTCCACCGCAGCCTCTACACTATCCACTTTTCTGTAGTTGAATTCGTACATGTCAGTTCTCCCTTATGCGCTTGCCGCAATTGCTTGCTGCGCGGCACGCCAGACGTTTTCGGGCGTGGCTGGCATATCAATATGTTTAACGCCGAGGGCGTTGCTAATGGCATTTATAACGGCTGGGGGAGCACCGATGGCCCCTGCTTCACCGCAACCTTTCACACCAAGCGGATTATCCGGCGGGTTAGTTGGCGCGTAGTCCACGTCAAAGCTGGGCAGGTTGTCAGCTCGGGGCATTGCGTAATCCATGAAGGAGGCGGTAATCAGCTGTCCCTCGCTGTCATAGCTGCAGCCTTCCAGCAATGCTTGCCCGACACCATGGGCGATGCCGCCATGAACCTGGCCTTCTACAATCATGGGATTAATCAGGCGACCGAAATCATCCACCGCCGAATATTTCACAATCTCAACGACTCCGGTATCCGGATCTACTTCAATCTCACAAATATGCGTGCCGGCTGGAAATGAAAAATTCGTCGGATCAAAAAAAGCATTCTCATCGAAGCCTGGTTCAACCCCTTCAGGATAAGAGTGGGGCACATAGGCATTGAAGGCCACCTCTCCGATCGACATCGCCTTGTCGGTACCGGCCACGTTAAAGCTGCCGTCGGCGAATTCAATATCCCCTTCTGCTGCTTCCAGCGCATGGGCTGCGATCTTCTTGCCCTTTGCAATAAGTTTGTCGCATGCCCTTGAAATTGCCACGCCGCCTACAGCCAGCGAGCGGGAACCGTAGGTTCCCATACCAAACTGGGTTCTCGCTGTATCGCCATGGATAACTTCAATATTTTCAATTGGCACACCCAACTGATCATTAACCAGCTGCGCGAATGTAGTCTCGTGCCCCTGTCCATGTGAGTGAGTACCGGTAAAGACTTGCACATTGCCGGTGGGATTGAAGCGCACCTGGGCACTTTCCCATAGACCAACACCAGCGCCGAGTTGACCCACCGCCGCCGAGGGCGCGATACCGCAGGCCTCGACGTAGGAAGAAAAACCGATGCCGCGCAGCTTACCACGTGATCTTGCCTCGGCAGCCCTACTCTCGAAACCCTCGTAATCCGCCAATTCCATGGCCTTAGCCAGTGCTGCCGGATAGTCGCCACTGTCATAACACTGGACTACTGGGGTTTGGTAGGGAAACGCATCAACCGCTATGAAATTGCGGCGCCTGATCTCGGCCGGGTCCAGGCCCATATCAATCGAGCAGACATCAACCAGCCGCTCTACCAGGTAGGTCGCTTCAGGACGCCCAGCGCCGCGGCTGGCATCAACTGGAGCGGTGTTGGTAAATACGGCCTTCACTTCAGAATAAATCAGTGGCGTTGCATATTGGCCCGCCAATAGAAAGGCGTATAAATAGCTCGGCACCATGGTGCCGAAAGTAGACAGATAAGCACCGAGATTCGCCTTTGTATGAACCCGCATAGCCAGGAACTTACCATTTTCATCCATCGCCATCTCGGCGGTAGAAACGTGATCGCGGCCATGGGCATCGGCCAGGAATGCTTCGGTGCGATCCGCATTCCATTTCACCGCTCGATTAATCTTGCGGCAAGCCCAGCCCACAACCAGCTCTTCGGCGTAGACGAAAATCTTAGCGCCAAAGCCGCCACCCACATCGGGACCCACTACCCGGAGCTTGTGCTCAGGTGCGAGCTGATTGAAGGCAGAAAGGACGAGTCGATGCACATGGGGATTCTGGGTGGTGACGTGCAGGGTGATCTCATCAGTACCGGAGTTATATTCACCCAGTGCAGCGCGCGGCTCCATCGGGTTGGTCACCATGCGGTTATTGACCAGGTCGAGTTTTGACACTTTATGCGCGTTAGCGAACGCAGCCTCTACCCCGTCCTTGTCACCGAACGGCCAGTTAAAGCAGACATTATCAGGCGCCACCTCATGAATTTGCTGCTGACCGGGATCGGCCGCAGAGCGGGTCCCGGTTATTGCCGGCAGCACGTTATAGTCCACATCCACGAGCTCCGCCGCATCCCTTGCTTCGGATTTACTCTCTGCAATCACGATAGCAATATGATCACCTACGTAGTTAACCTTACCCTGTGCAAGGGCCGGATGAGCAGGCGCACGGTGGGGCTCACCGTCATCGCTGGTAACCGTCACGCCGCAAATTAGCGGCCCAATGCCATCAGCGGCCAGGTCCTCGCCAGTTAAAACCGCAACCACGCCGGGCGCGGCAATTGCCGCGCTGGTGTCGATACCCTTGATTTCCGCATGGGCATGGGGAGAGCGCACGAACACCGCGTGGGTTTGTCCTGCCACATTGATATCGTCTGTGTAGTTGCCTTTACCGATTAAGAAACGCTTATCTTCTTTGCGCCGCACACTGGCGCCAATACCTTGCTCAGTCATCTCAGGAGCCCCTCATATTCTTCGCGCCAGCCTGCACCGACTTGACGATATTATGGTAACCGGTGCAACGGCAGATATTGCCTTCCAGTTCCTTACGCACCGTAGCCTCGTCAAGATTGTTGCCATTGCGATTCACTATATCAAGCGCAGTCATCACCATGCCCGGCGTACAGAATCCGCATTGAAGGCCATGATTATCCATGAAGGCCTGCTGCATGGGATGCAGCTCACTACCATTTGCCACACCCTCGATGGTGGTCACCTTGGCACCATCGGCCTGGACTGCCAGCAAGGTGCAGGACTTTATGGACTCACCATCTACATGGACGACACAGGCACCACACTGGCTGGTGTCACAACCTACATGGGTACCGGTAAGTTGAAGATTATCCCTAAGAAACTGAACCAGCAGGGTGCGACTTTCTATTTCACCGCTGACAGGTTTGCCGTTGACTGTCATGTTGACCATTACCATAACTCTCTCCACTCAATTCAATTCAATTCAATTCAACTCATACTCTCTGGCGTCTAGTTCTAGCCTGCAGCAACAATTTCCTTAAAGTTTTCAAAAAATTCATCAGCCATTTTCTTGGCGACGCCATCGATTAGCCGGGCACCCAGTTGTGCCAGCTTGCCGCCAACATTGGCCTGCACGTTGTAAGCCAGCAAGGTAGCTCCATTCTGCTCAGTCAGCCTCACCGTAGCAGATCCCTTGGCAAATCCCGCGGCGCCACCCTGCCCAGCACCGCTTATGGTATATCCATTAGGCGGATCCATGTCGGATAACTCAACGTCGAATTTGAACTTGGCTTTGACCGGGCCGATTTTCGTGACTAGCCTGGCTTCAAAAATATTCTCGCCAGTAGCATCGAAGCTCTCACAGCCCGGCATGGCTTGCTGCAAGATCGTCGTATCATTGAGGGCTGCCCACACCGTGCCTCGCGGCATCTCGATTAGCTGCTCAGAAATCATTTCCATATTACTGCTTCCTTCTAATCAGTGAAAACTGACGCTTTTATGCCTGATGCTGGGTTACCAGCCCACCGCCTGACCGTCTTTGCGATGGTCTGATCCGGCTCGGAAAACACCATTAACGGGATGGTCCTCGGTAATACTCTCGGGAGTAAAAACAGGCTGTGGCAAACTAGGATCCCTGGTGAACAAAATACCCTGGTACCCCCCAACACGACCGCCGCTCACAGAGCGCACATCATGCCCCCTGGCTTGCAGTGACCGACCTACCAAGCTGAATAGATCATGCTCGAGAGACAGAATGTTACTGTTTTGGCTATGGGTAAAACGCGCCACATCGGTAGTCATCTGTATATTCATACCGTGGTCGATCACGTTCACCATGTGTTGCGCATGAGTTTCAGGCTGCACGGACCCACCCATATTACCGAACGTCATAAGCGGCTGATCGTCCTGCATGACCAGACCGGCGATGATCGAGTGAAATGGGCGCTTGCGGGGAGCCACCACGTTCGGATGCTCTTCATCCACGGAAAACGCGACGCCGCGATTATGCAGAATCATACCATAGGGCGGGATTGTGATACCGCTGCCATAGACTGAAAAAATGCTGTGAATGAAACTCACCATATTGCCCCAGCGATCCGCGGTGGTCAGATAGATGGTGCCGCCATCCAGGCCACCCTTGATCGAAGGCTCAGAGGCAGCATCCATGTTAATGCGATCGCACAGGCCACGGGCATAACTTTTCGAAAGCAACTGCTCCAGAGGCACATCGGAAAACAGTGGGTCTGCGTTGTAGGCTTGCAGGTCGGAGTAAGCTAGTTTCTTTGCTTCTACCATGAAGTGCCAGTAATCGGGATTAGATGGGCCCAATGCAGACAGATTCAGTCCATGCTCTGGGGCACAGACTTCAAGTATATTGAGCATCTCCAGTGCAGCCCAACCTTGTCCGGGAGGCGGCAACTGAAAAATATCGTAGCCATGATATGTAGTTGAGATTGGTTCGACCCATTCAGACTCAAACGCAGTCAAGTCCTCATGGGTCATGACGCCGCCTTCTGACTGTATCTTGGCAACCAGGGCATCAGCGATGGCACCGGAATAAAACGCCTCACGACCCTGCTCCTGTATCAACCTAAGGGCTTCAGCCAGACCCGGGTTTCTAATGATGCTGTACAGCGGCGGCACCTCACCGTCGTTCAGGAATACAGCGGCTGAATCGGGGTCCTGCAACAGCTTGTTCTGCTGACTCATCAAATCGGAATGGCGGCGCTCTGACTGTCCCCAGCCTTCCTCCGCCAGGCGCGCGGCGCGCTCGAATGTTTCTTCAAATCCCATGGTGCCGAAACGCTCTAACAGAGCGTCATAACCGGAAACAGCACCTGGTACTGTCGCCGCATTGACGCCACGTCCAGGAATCTGCTCCAAGCCCAGCTCTTGCTTGAAGAATTCCGGGGTCCAGCCTGCGGGAGCGAAACCTGCTGAATTCAAAGCGTAGAGCTTCTGGTCTGCCGCACTCCATACCAGAGCGAATAAATCACCAGCCAGACCGGTATCGTTTTGAGAAGTCACATCGAGTACTGCTGAGGCCGCCACTGCCGCATCTATGGCGTTGCCGCCCTGCTTTAGAATCTCAAGTCCTGCCTGAGCCGCCAGCGGATCACTGGTGGCAACAATGCCGTGGCGCGCCATCACTTCGGAACGTCCCTGGCCCAGCCAACCCTGACCTCTCGAGCCTGGGGCAGCGACGACGTTGGCCGCAGGATTAGCAACCTTTTCAGTAGGAATCCCAAACGCATTATCTGATTGTGCTTTCGCCAGATTAAAGATGGCTGACGTAGCGGCGGTCAGTGCCGCAGCTAGCAATGTCTTCTTGATCATGGGAGTTCCTATCGCGTGATTGCAGTTCCAGGTTGAGTCTAATGTTGCACTGAAGCAAGATGCTGCGCCAACAAATCTTTGCCGTAGTCATTGCCATTGGGAGTACGGACAACGGTGTGAATATGGTCACGCGTGGGTTGCCCGGGCGTGTTTAGCATCTGGGTACCAACCGGATTCTGATGATCAAACTCGATCAGGATCACTGGGCTATGAACACGGTAATAAAACACAGCTTCGTCTTCAGCGCCGCCGATCCAGGCAAAGTAGGTAGTATCAAGATGCTCTGCGATTTCCGACATGGTCACGGCGGCGTGTGGATCTCGCAGATTACTTATATAGGCCTCGATCAAATCGAGCAGCGCCAGGCGTTGCGTGCTGCTCAAATCTGAGCCCCCGATGCCCTCGTAATCCTGCACTTTGTTGTCTGCATTGGCAGCTGCCATGGGGTAGTTACGGGTTTTTTCGCGAGTGATGGTAGCGACTTGCCGTTGGTCGCCATCAAGCGCCTGCATAAGGGCAAGGCCAAGATCCTGCTCTGGTTGCAGAATGGCATTACCGGCGTATTTCCCCGCCTGAGCCACCACCGGCTCGCCTCCCCAGAAAGCAGGCGTCATAACAATCTGATCTCCCAGCACGAAGAAATTAATCACGAGATGGTGACCATCCAATTGCCAGCCCCAGGGACCGTCAGCAGTGGGTGTCCCCATCATGGTTATGTAATATTTTTCTTCGCCGTATCGGATCGGCTCACCATTGAGTTCAAGCAACGTCTGCTCGGTACGCATGATGGCGCGGGTCTGCTCCAGCCCCTTGCTGCTCAGAGACACTTCCAGCAGCTGCCACGCCGCAGCTTTCTGCTCGTTGTCCATTTCTTCCAGACTCAAACCCCGGCGTGGGAAAATGCCTACATCCACATTGGACCAATCACGCCATTCCGGATCATCCACCGCAAAGTGGGTGCGGCTGAGTTCGATGTTGTCCAGGGTTGCAAGAAACGCGTCGGCGGCAACACGGATTGGGTCGGTACTAACGCCGGTGCTGCGAATGGGATAGAGGCCTTCGATTTTTCCAGCCGAGGTCCTGACACCCTGAAAGGGTTCACCCATGGCGGTCGCAGCGCCGCGGGAAAAATTTCCTTTCATGTTCAGGATGTTCGGTGGATAGAGGGACTGGGCAAGGCTGATCCCGGCAAACAACAGGATTCCCGAGACGGAGAACAGGCTGATGATTCGCAAAAGGGTTTTGTTCATAGCGCACTCTCTTGGTGGAGTATTCTTAACAGGACCTGAGAGGCTAACTGCTAATCCGGGTAGCTGCAAGTCGCGCTAGAGCGCGCAAAATAATGGGCCTCGCGGGACTACTCAACCATGACCCTTTCAAGCACTTTTTCATCGCGCCAGCGGTCACCGCGCAGCCGCATCACGAATACCACCGCAATGGCAAAAATCAGGGCTACGAACGCCAGCCAGGCTATCCTTGGCCCCAATTCAAACACCCGAATAATGAAATACTGCGCCACCAGCATGGCCCAGTGTAGGGTCACAGAGGCATTCATTAACCAGCGGGTATCGCCAGCACCCCGCAGCACGCCGCCGGTCACCTGGATAACGGCATCTGCCATAGCGTAGCTAGATAAACCAACCATCATAAAGGCAGCCAGCTCGCGAATCTCGCTAAAGTCACCTTGCGGTGGCGCGAACATCTCCACCAGGGAAAACCTGAAGGTAATGTAGATGAACGCCAGTACCGCCGAATAGCTCAAACCAATAACAAATCCAGCCGTGACTACTTCATCGGTCCGCCGCATATCGCGAGAACCCACAAAGCGCCCTATCAGGCTGATCATGCCGATGTTCAAGCCGATCATGGGCACGAAAGACAGCATATCCCAGTTGAATACGATTGCCGCGGACGCGCCCTGCGCCACGCCGTAGGACTGAAACATTAGTAGAAACAGATTGAACGCAGCCACATTAAGAAAAAGCTCGACACCGGAAGGGAAGCCAAGGCGAAAGAAGCGGCGAAAAATTCCCCAGTCTGCGCCAAAGGCCTTGGCAACCGAAAACTCCTCGCGATGGGCCTTGCGGTAAAAGAAGAATACAAACAAAAGAAAAGCAAAGCCAGTTGCGATGAGGGTGCTGATCCCCGCGCCGACAATGCCCAGAGCGGGAAACCCAAAATGCCCAAACACCATGGCGTAGGCCAGGGGCACATTCAGAATCAAGCCACACACGTCACAGACCATCACTACCCGCGAGCGTCCGATGCCGGCAAAGTAGGAAGATACACAAATTTTGGCCAGGGTCACTACAATCCCAAGCATCAAAATCTGATAATAGATGCGCTCAAGTTCCACCTGGACCGGATCATGATCCATGGCAGAGAAAATATCGGAAACGAAATAGGTAATGAGCGCCAATACCGGCACACAACAGACAGTCATGATCCAGCCCTGAACTACCACCTTGGGACACTTGTGTTTCTCTCCCGCACCAAGATACTGAGCGGCCAGTGCATTGGCGTAGGAAAGCAAGCCGGAAAAGAAACAGAAAGAAAAGAAGCAGGCCACACCACCCCCTAGCGCGGCCGCCATATGGGTCGGATCAATTTGAGACATAAAATAGCGGTCAGTAAAAATCATGACCGCAAAGGTCCCTTGGGAAACCACCATGGGCAGCGCGATTGTGAGCAATTCGCGCAGCGTCTCTTTGTTGAAATTCAGGCGTTCAAGCATGGGTCGAAAACCAGTTACCAGCCGCAGAGTAACGAGAACATTTGATTAAGGATGCGTCTTTTGGATCATCCATAGCTGTAGCACCTATGGATAAACGAAGAATCAAACAAACCGGACCAATAGCCGCGAACCAGCGAGGAAGGATGCTAGTTTACTAGAACAACGTTGCTGCTGGCGTGGCTCTCCGTAGGGAGCAGGGTTGGATTGTCTCGGACGGGACGCATGCTACGTCAATCATGGATTGATGACAATTACTAGAATCTGCCACGAAGAGGATCTAGCCTCATCATTATATTAATAAAAATAAACGGCATACATTCGACATTATATTGGGGCCCGCTCTCAGTATTGGGTTTTGCCGGCTCGCTTCCCAGCTTAAATGGCGTCAGGTGCGCCGACCAGCCCGGCTACTGGATTAAATCTTATGAAGCGGCTGCCGCTGTCCGTAGGTGAGGCTGCGCCACAACCATTCGGCGGGACCAAACCGGAAATAGCGGAGCCATACCGAACTAAAGATCAATTGAAATGCCCAGATGCCAAATACCACATAATAGATTTCAACTCGCTGTAGCTCTCCTGCCATGCCCAGCCCCCACCCCATGAAGATAAAGTTACAGATCAGCGAGTGAGACAAGTAGTTAGTAAGTGCCATTTGACCCACTTTAGCGAGCATATTTTGCAGAAAATTCAACAGACCCAGTTTGCAGGCTAGCATGACCAAACCAATGTAACCCAGCGCCAGGGATAAACGGCCAAGATCGTAAGTGGGTCGATTGAATGCTGACCACTGCAGCTCAAAGCCAGAGTTGACAAAAGTAAGGGTTTCCCAGGTATTAAGAGGCAGCCCAATACCAAGCCCTAGCAAAGCCATGACACCGTAAGACTTGACACTGCGCGAGCCATCTAGCAATCCCCATTTAAACAAAGCCATGCCCAACAGCATCATAGAGAGCGCATCCCAAAAACCGTTGCCAATGAAGCCGATGGTTTGCAGGATAAGATTCACTGGCGCCAGTGCGATAAAGTTACTCAAATACCCAGAACGCAGCTGCTTCCGCTGTTGCTCAACTAGTTCAGGAGAAATAAATTGCTGTTCAATAAAGTCATCCCACTCCTTTAGCACGTCTTGCTGCTCCGCACTCAACTTGGCCCCCGCTGGCAAGACATTGATCTCATCAACCGCCGCACCCAGACTACTGGCACCGTAGTAGCCACTGGTATGCACAATTGCAAGCAGCAACAAAATAGCACAGCTGCAATGTGTCAGGCGTTTCGCGGGTAGATCGCGGAATAGATAGAGTACCAGACCTGTCATGCCGTAGGCGTAAAGAATGTCTCCCACCCACAGCAACACATAGGCATTTAACAAACCGAATGCCACTAACAATAAAGTGCGCCGGTAGAAAAGATTCCTTACAATCCCCTCGTCGGCCTCAGGTTTATTCAAGAAGATAAGCATCCCTACCCCAAATAGCATGGAAAAAATCGCCCGCATGCTCCCTTCCACGAAAATATCCATAGTCATGAAAGCCGCAAGGTTGAGACCTGTATCCGCATTGTCAGTGGTGGGAATGAGATAGGCCGCGAACGGATTGGCGAAGGCGATAATGTTCATTAACAGAATACCCAGCAGAGCCACCCCGCGCAGGGTATCGATACACTGGATGCGTGACTTGCTAGAAACTGGGGCGGACAGAGCCGTCATTTCCTTCTCCTTGGATTATCTGAAGTTTTTATACAGGCTAATCAGGAACAATTCTTGGGCAATGACTTAAGATGGGCGTCCTCCGGGCCCGCCGATTGTATGGCGGGGGTTATTCCATTTACAGACGAAAAGGCTCTGCGCCTTTTGAAGGCTTGATCAAACAGTACTTTTAGACCACACGCCACGTATGCAATCTCAATTCAGAAGGAAGTAATGCTTATTGAACCTGATCAAAGAGCACTGTGAACGAGATCGGCACAGCGCGGCTGATACTTGGCAGACCAGCTACCTCACGCAAAGCTTCAACGCCAGCCTGTAATCCAAACTCATCTGCTGTCACAACTATTGGCTTCAAGGTCGCGGCCACGAGTGCGCCCTCAAGCCTCGTTACCATGACGTCGGCAGTATAAGAGCGGGAAGTGTCACGCATGCTCAGACTGAAGTTGAGCTGCATAGTCTCGGAGCCTCCAGAGGGCATTGCCGCCAGAGAATCCAGATCGATATTCGCCTCTATAGTCGCTCGCGGAAATAAACTAGTTTCAAACAGCATCGCCTGCATACGCTCATTACGAATTGGGATCAATGTATTCACGCTAGCGAGTTCGACTGTCACAGACACCGCGCCATCGTCTGCGATTTCACCTGATAGCACATCAAAGGTATGCACTTCTGCAACGTGCTCGGCTTTGGTAGAGACAAAACTCAATGTGGAAGCATCATTATTCAGTGACCAGTCGGCCATGGCAAGGTTGGGCAGAAGGCCGGCTACAAGCAGCGATCCGGCACAAAAAGAAGTTTTGAGTGTGTTCATGAGGTTCTCCTAATCAAGAGGGATTAGTATAAGCGGCAATGATAAAGAAGGGAAAGCTTGCCTTTCGGAGTAGCGATAAAGGCTTAGGAAATCTTTCGGGCAATCCCTCTACCTAAAATTGTGCATCGATACAAAATCCACTGATTCCAGTTTTGCAGATGTTTGCGGAAACTAAGCGAATAAGAACTAGCACTGTCACTACTCCTACAAACAGCTAATCCCGGCGAAGTTTGACTGCGTCCTTATAACTGATTACAGTGGCGGCCCTGTCCTAGGTGCTGGTTGGGGCGCAGATTCTGTCTACTTGGCTAGACTCGCATGAACCAATCAGCTTAAACGGGAAGTCCGGTGGATCAACCAGAGTCAGATCTTGGCTCTTTAGATGAATCCGGCGCTGCCCCCGCAACGGTAAGCAAGTCGAGTCTTTTTGAGACCAGCTCGCAAGCCCGATACCGGCCTGTGTCAGAGCAACTCGAACTACAGTACTTAACCTGAAGTTCGGCAACGATGCAGCGGAGGGCTCATCGGTAGTTGGATTTCCTGCCTCACGCATGTTTTCACTACTTCATATCTCTCCCTCATTGAAACTTTGATTCATTGAGGAACACTGTCATGTTATTTAGCTTTAAGCGAACCGCGCTCGCCACCACGATTGTCGTGGCGGCAATTCACTCGCCTCTACCCCTGGCTCAGCACTCAGGCAATATTGAAGAAATCGTTATAACTCCCAGCCGTGTGGCGATTCCCCTGCGCCAAATAGGCACGTCAGTCTCGGTCATGGACGAATTTGAGATTGAATCTCGCGGCGTTCTCAATTTAACCGATCTGCTCAGGCAGATGCCTGCCACAGGAGCCAGCAGCAATGGCGGTGCGGGTAAGCCCACGACAGTCAGAATACGCGGCGAGGAAGGCTTTCGCACCCTGACAATTCTCGACGGCATGCGCATTCAGGACCCTAGCGGACCGCAAATCGCAACATCGTTTGAACACCTGTTAAGCGACGGTATCGGTCGTATTGAAGTACTGCGCGGGCCCCAGGGCCTCGCCTATGGTGCTGATGCTGGCGGCGTCATCAATATGAGCTCCCGCTCTACCGCCGAAGGTTTCAGCGCCAGCGCAGACGCTCAAACTGGGCGCTATGGTACCAATCAGTTGGCAGCAAACATCGCGGGTCGAAGCGGCACAGTTGATTATTTCCTCGCCGTCACTGACTTCGAAACTAATGGCTTCAATTCTCGCGACTCAGATAGCATGCTAATGGATGCAGATGGATACGAGAATACAACACTGCACGCCAGACTTGGCTTCGATATCACCGAGGAATTTCGTGTACAGCTGGTACATCGCAATGTAGACAGCCGCAATGAATTCGATGGCTGCTTCACTGCCACGCGGGTGGAAGACTGCAGTGACAGCAACGATCTCAGCGCCACGCGTCTGGAGGCCGAATATAAGGGCACTGGCTTTTCACATTCCATTTCCTATAACAGCACAGACAGTGATCGGGAGAGCTTCGCAGGAGGTGCATCCAGTTTTACCGCGGCGGGCGAATTGGAACGCTCGGAATACATAGGATCAGCCACCGATCTCCCAGGCTTTGACCTAGTATTTGGCGGAGATCAGGAAAAAGCTTCGAATAACGGCATGGGCCGGGACAATACAGGCATGTTCCTCGAATACCTAAGCGACTTCTCTGACGCCATTTTCCTCACCGCCGGCGTGCGCCATGATGACAATGAAGATTTCGGCACCAACACCAATTACCGGGTCAGCGCCGCATATCTCGTCGACCTCGAGGAAGGTACGCTGAAATTCAAATCGGCACTAGGCACAGGATTTCGCGCACCCAGCCCCTTCGAGATCGCTTATAACGCTGGTCCCTTCGCATCCTCCCCGGCCGCCGACATAGCCTTGCAGCAGGAAGAAAGCGAGGGCTGGGAAATAGGTGTGGAATACTTCACTAGCACTATGCGACTGGAGGCCGTCTATTTCGATCAGGATGTCGAGAATGCGATCTTTTTTGACCTCGCAGCCTTCAGTGGCTACCTGCAGGATGTAGGACAGAGTAATTCAAAGGGCATCGAGTTAAGTGCCGAGGTTCCAATTACCGACTCGCTGAGAGTCACCGGCAACTACACCCACAACGAGACTGAACGGCCTGACGGCACCCAGCGTCTGCGCCGACCAGAAAATCTTTTCAATCTTGGCTTTCTCTATACAGGCCTGGACGGAAAGCTGAACCTGAATGGCTTCTATCGCTCACAGGCTGACGCCATTGACAGCGGCAATATCGCTATTGACGATTTCGGTGTTTTCGACCTGACTGCGTCTTATCAACTCACTGAGAGCTTTCAAGTCTATGGTAGGCTAGAAAATTCCTTTGACGAGGACTATCAGGAGATAATCGATTACAACGCGGCTGGTGCTGCTGCCTATATCGGCGTTAGCTTCAATCTAACGCGGTAAGAATTGGCAAGGAATAAAGCGGCAGGATAGTGTTCTGCCGCTTCCATTTGCCTGCCTTAAACAGCGGCTCGCAGAGCACTAAGAATGGCTTAGTCACTTTCTCAAATCCCCACTTTAAATGACTTTTTGAGAATATGGTCTCCCACTATTTATGCCCTACTTACTTCCCTGTTTTCTCATAGCCAACTGACCCAAACCACTGAATATTTAATAAGCCTCCTATCTACTACTGCATGTTTATTCCGCCCCCTGTTTCATCGCCAGCTTCCTCTGGTTGACAATCTCTCCACTAGCAATCCTCTCCTGATAACTCTTAAGCTCCCGCTTGATAATCGGCGCCAAAATATAAAGCCCCAGGATGTTCGGCAAGGCGATCACAAACACCAGCGCATCAGAAAAATCCAGCACAGCATCCAGCTGAATCATGCAGCCAAGTCCCGCGAATAAACAGAATATGGTCTTAAACACGAGCTCAGCTTTTTGCGATTCGCCAAGAATATAGGTCCAACCTTTAAGCCCGTAGTAAGACCAGGAAAGCAGGGTAGAAAAGGCAAACATGATCGCAATGATGGAAAGGGGAATCGTAGACCAGCTCAAGGTACTGCCAAAGGCGCGCGAAGTGAGTTCGATACCCTGCATGCCCGCACCGGCTAATTCAGGCTCATAGACCGTGGTAAGAATAACCAATGCAGTCAGTGTACATATCACCACCGTATCGATAAAGGGCTCCATCAAAGCAACAAAACCTTCGGTAACGGGTTCGGGGGTCTTCACGGCCGAATGCGCGATCGCTGCCGAACCGATACCCGCCTCATTGGAGAACACGGCGCGCTGAAAGCCCATGATCATCACACCAAGAAAGCCACCACTCATCGCAGTCGGATTGAAGGCTTCTGAGGCAATTGCCGATACTGCCCAGGGAATTCTATCCGCATTGAGAAATATGACGGTGAGCGAACCCAACACATAGGTCAATGCCATGAATGGCACAAGCTTCCCCGTGACGCGAGCGATGCTCCTGATCCCACCGATGATCACAGTGCCGACCAGCAGCGCCAGTAATGCACCAAACAGCCAACCCTTGTTAGCAAAAAAGCCATCATCACCGCCGGTGACAACCACAAATTGCTCGAAGGCCTGATTCGACTGGAACATATTGCCGATGCCCATGCAGCCCATGACGATCGCAAGCGCGTAAAAATAACCGATGGGTTTACCCAACCAGGCCAGGTTTCTTTCCTTCAGCCCCTCCTCTAGGTAATACATGGGACCACCGGAAATGCTGCCATCAGGATTTATCTTGCGATACTTGACCCCAAGTACACACTCCGCAAACTTCGTCGACATGCCGAGAAATCCGGCAAGCATCAGCCAGAAGGTTGCCCCGGGCCCAGCAATGGAAATGATGATGGCCACGCTGCTGATGTTACCGATTCCCACTGTGCCTGCCACCGCGGTGGCCAACGCCTGGAAGTGGCTTAACTCGCCGCTGTGATCGAGTTTGCTGAAGTCACCGCGCAGAAGTTCGAAGGCGTGTTTGAATCCACGCAGGTTTAGAAATTTGAAATAGAAAGTGAAGAATGTGGAAGCGCCGACTAACCAGAGTACGATCAATGGCAGTTGATTACCAAAGACACTGACCTCAAAAAATATAAATCCGGAGACCGCGTCCGTAATGGGTTGCATTGCATTGTTGATGGAGTCATCGATCCCCGCTGCCGAGGCGGGAGCGCTCAGCAACGTCAGGAGCGCAGCCTTAAATGCTAGCCAAAATCTAGGCTGAACTGATCGTATTGACGGCAATGACTTCTGGCTGCAATAGCCTGTGGCTTGTCTGTATAATGCTTCTTGTTTAATTCTCTTATCTCCCCGAGCAGGTTGCCTTGGAACACCAAAATAACAGAAGTCGGATATGAGCCAGGATCAGAATCACAGCTACCTACAATGCATTTCACCCGTAGATGGTTCTATCTACGCCGAGCGCGAACTGGCAAATACTAAAGCGATAGCACAGTCTATTGAGTTATCTCACTCAGCGCAAAAACAGTGGCAGCAGGCCAGCCTGTCGGAGCGCAGCAGGGTCTGCGAGCAGGCCGTAAAGTACTTCGAATTGAAACAGGCGCAGATTGCAGAAGAAATTGCCTGGCAGATGGGGCGGCCCATTGCTTTCGCTGGTGGCGAAGTCGGCGGCTTGGCTGAACGCGCTCGTCATATGATCGCAATCGCCGAGCAATCTCTGGCGGATATCATTCCGGAGAAGAAAGTCGGTTTTAAGCGATTCATCCGCAGGGCGCCCGTTGGCACAGTGTTAACTGTTGCACCTTGGAACTATCCGTTGCTAACAGCGGTTAACTCAATTGTGCCAGCTCTGATGGCTGGCAATAGCGTCATCCTGAAGCCTTCAGCACAAGTGCCCCTGTGCGGCGAACACTTTGTAAAGGCGTTTCAGGAGGCGGGGTTACCTGAAGGTCTGCTGCAATGCCCTTTCCTCAGTCACGACAGTACTAATGCGCTAATCAAATCTGGACAGGTAGATTCAGTTTGCTTCACCGGTTCAGTTACAGCGGGTCGGACCGTTGAAGAGGCAGCGGCCGGTACCTTTGCCGCTGTTAATCTCGAACTCGGCGGCAAAGACCCTGCCTACGTGATGGCGGATGCAGATATCAATGTTAGTGTTGAGAACCTCGTAGATGGTGCTTTCTTTAATTCCGGTCAGTCATGCTGTGGCATAGAGAGGATTTATGTTCATGAGAGTCGGTTCGGGCGATTTGTTGAAGCTTACGTAGAGCAGGTCAAGCAATACCAGCTTGCCAGCCCGCTTGAGCCAGCAACCACGCTAGGACCTGTGGTGAGAAAAAGTGC
>MDTC01036284.1_pt1 | contig 26738 bp, 9 predicted proteins | sample 811181 | NCBI WGS metagenome assembly MDTC01 (sample SAMN05326644, study PRJNA326480) | marine metagenome | isolation source: seawater | place: Pacific Ocean: North | collected 2011
GGCGACGTTCGGGCCGCACAGCCGGGAGCTGCTCGCGGCGACGCGGACGGCGTCGATGGGGCCGGTCGGCGAGGCGGTGCTCTGGAAGGAGCCGTGGGTATCCCGGTTCCGGGCGGCGGGGCGGGACCCCGTGTGGCAGCAAGTGCAGGTCGCGCTGGCGCGGGGCGGGGAGCACATGCGGGGGGCGGTCGAGGCGTGGAAGGTGCTCGGGGTCGCGGACCAGCGGGCGCTGGCGCTGTCCTTCGACACGAGCGTGCAGCAGGGGCCGCGGTTCGCGGTGAGGCTGGCGCGGGAGGTGGCGGGGCGCGGGATCGCGGACACAGAGCGGAGGCTATGGGCGTATGCGGAGGGCGGGGCGGCGCCGTTCAGGCGGACGACGGCGCCGGAGAGGCCGCATCCGGCGCCGCATATTCGCTGGGTGCGGCATGGGGAGCGGGAGTGGCGGGCTTGGGCGGGGGAGGTGGATCTATGGGCGGCGGTGTCGGGACGGCGTCGGCGGCTGCTCCCCCTGGGCGGGTCGCAGTCGAGCCGGCAGCCGACCTCCAAACTCGGGTACGCTGCACGGCATGACAGGGCTGGGGACCGATGACGACAGATCTTGAAAGCTGGCTGATCCGACGCTTTGGGATTCCCGCAGGCCTACGGGCAGGCCAACTGCGAGTTGTGGCCGAGTTGGTGCGAGGCAACCGGGTCATCTACGTGGCACCCACGGGCCACGGGAAGTCGCTCTGCTACCAAGCACTCGCTGCCTGGCCTCGACGCGCAGGGACAGTGCTTGTGTTCCAGCCTCTGAAGGCCCTAATGGCCGAACAAGTGGAGAAGGCGAGCGAGCGGGGCCTTCGCGCAGCACTGGTCAACAGCGACCTTGCGCGGGAGGAGCAAGAGCGGGTCCTCGACAAGGCAGCAGACGAAGAACTCGACATCCTGTTCCTGTCTCCCGAGCGGCAGGGAAACTCCCTGTGGCAGGACCGAGTGGGCGACCTGAACATCAAGGGCATGGTCATCGATGAAGCGCACTGCATCAGCCAGTGGGGCCACGACTTCCGCCCCTGGTACAAGAGACTGGTGAACACCACCATGGCCCTCGGCCTGCGCACGCCAGTACTGGCCACCACGGCAACGGCTCCGGGCAAGGTCGTCGAGGACATCGAAGGCCAGATCGCCGGAACAGGCGTTCGTCCCACCGTCATTCGGCTACCGAGCCACCGCTCCAACCTGATCTGCATGGCCACCCAGGTCGACGGTCCCGACGAGCGACTCGGCCTGTTGCTCGAGATCGCTCGATCCTGGTTTCTGGGCAAGCCAGGCCTCGTGTACACGCTCACTACCCGCGAAGCGGAGGTCGCAGCGCGGTTCCTCGCCGAAGAGGGCGTTCCCTCAAGCTGGTACCACAGTCAGCTGTCGGCCGGCGAGAAGGCCGCGAGCATGCGCAGCTGGCTGGAAGGCGAGGCCGACGTCATGGTAGCCACCAGCGCCCTCGGCATGGGACTGGATCGCGCCGACGTGCGGTGGATCGCCCACCTCGGGGTGCCAGACAGCCTGATTCGGTACGTGCAGGAGATCGGAAGGGCGGGCAGGGACGGCGACAAGTCGTACGCGATCGCCGTTCACGATGACACCCTCGCGGACACGTACCGGTGGCTTGTTCAGGGGTCCCTGCCGGACCCACGGGACTTCTCCGACCTCGCCAAGCACTTGGAGGCGCACCCCGGCTCGAAGCGCAGCCAGTTGGTCGAAGCGACGGACATTCCGGAGGGCGAAGCACAGGCGATCCTCGACAACTGGACAATCCGCAACCAGGTGAGCAGGTCCGGCTCGCCATACCTGTACACCTGGCACGGTCCAGGGCCTCCAGAGCCACCCGGCATCGCGGCTGCGCATGAGGTTCGCAAGTCGTTTCTCGACGACGCCCTGAGGTATCTGGCATCGCCCGAGTGCCGAGCAGTCCACCTGGCCCGTTCCATGGGAGACGATCCGCTGCCCCCCCGGTGTGGTCGATGCGACCGGTGCCAGGCATGGCCCACCCTCGACTACTCAGCGGCGGCCGCACGCGCGGCAGACCACCTCGCGAACGTCCGCCCGGAGATCAAGATGCTTGGGCGTGGTCGGAACGGAGTGGCCCTGTCCACGTATGGCGAGGGCGTGGTCGGCAGGGCCGTCAAGCAGTCCAAGTCCGCCCTGTCGCCAGTGCCGGACGTCGTCCTCGACAGTGCACTCGATGTGCTCGCGGACTGGGCCGGCCCGTATACCGGCGTGAGCTTCGGCGCCGTGGTGTTCATCCCACCGACCACCTCTGGAACGTACCTCGCGGACTTCGCAACCAAGCTAGCTGCGCGTCTCGGCATCCCGGCGGTGGGCCTTGTGAAGACGCGCGTCACCAAGCCACAGAAGGCGTTCAGGTCCAAGGCCCGCAAGAAGGCCAACGTGCGCGGAGCATTTGCGGTTCCTGCGGTCCGGTACAAGTGGACCACGGTACTTCTGTTGGACGACGTCTGGCACACCGGCTCGTCGATGCACGAAGCGGCTCGTTCGCTCAAGCCCGTCGCGGTATATCCACTGACGCTCGCCCGAACGAAGAGACAGGTGTGACATGGAGCAGGCCCAGGTGACCCCGCAGGAGGCCGCATACTGGCTCACGCTTGCCTTCCAGCTGAAGGGCACGAAGCCGCGAGACCGCAATGGGCTGGTGCTCACCGCCGACCGACGGCACGAGCTTGGCCTGCTCGACCTGATTCGCGTGGAGACGGCCGATCTGCCAGAAGGGCTCTCCAGCTACGCCAGCGTGCACGAAGCGCTGCTGCAGGCCGACGGCAGAGTCTCAGCGCAGGCATTCCTTGTGCAGGCCCTCCGTGAAGAGGGCGCGCGGATCGTCCCCGTCACCCACCCAGACTACCCGCGACATCTGGGCGAGGCCTTGCGTCCGCAGAAGGCTCCGCCATTGCTCTGCGTTGCGGGGGACCTGTCTCTGCTCCGGGGCCCCGGCGTTGCAATCAGCGGCAGCCGCAACGCAGGGAAGGCTGGGCTGGATTTCGCAGCCGCGTTGGGCCGGGCGCTGGCCTTGCGAGGCGTCACTGTCGTGACGGGCCTGGCACGCGGGGTCGACATGGTGGCTACCGAAGCCGCCTTGGCAGCTGGTGGAAACGTGGTCGGAGTGTCCGCAGCTGGCTTGCTCAAGACCCCTGCTCGTTCACGCCCCGAAGTGGCCGAAGGCCGCCTCACCGTCGTCAGCGAGTTCGCGCCGAGGGCGAGGTGGCAGGGCTGGATGGCTATGGCACGCAACCACACGATCGCCGGGCTGAGCTCTGCTCTCGTGATCGCGGACTGCACGAGCGAGGGTGGTACGACCGCGCAGTTCGGTGTGCACCGCGACCTGGGCTTCCCCGTGTTCGTCCGTCGTGGGCCCGGCGAAGGTCGACTCATGGCCGAGTTGTCTCAACGGCCAGGCGCGTTCCCACTCCACTGGGATGGCGGCACAGCGGAAGTCCCAGCCGACCGTGTGCTCAGCGGACCGGCGCCAGACGTACGCGTGCAGCACGAGACCCTTGGCGCCGGCGACCACCGACTGATCGTGGAGTTCGGGCCCACGGCCGACCGGGAGGCGGTGTTGCTCGCCGTTCGAGACGCCCTTTCCTCGGAGCGGCCCCTCACGGCGGGTGAGCCGGCCGGGCCGCGGTACGCCGCCGACGTGGAAGTACGGGACGGCGAGAGCGCGGACGAACCAGAGGGGTACGCCACCGACGTGGAAGTACGGGACGACGAGAGCGCGGACGAACCAGAGGTGGACCCGTTGTTGGAGGCGCTGCTCGAGGCCGGCAGCCAAGGCTTGCGCACCAAGGAAATAGCGACGTCACTTGGCTGGAGTCGGAGGAAGATCCGCGAGCGACTCAAGTCGATGGTCGAGGCCGGGCGAGTGACACGGACGAGGGACGGGCGTTCTTATCGGTACTACGTGGCTAACGACGGTGATGAAGGCGGAAAATCCGAGATCACGCAACTCGCGCTACTTCACTAGGCCCCGAGTTGCTCGTCGAGACGGGGCATCTGCCAGAGCGGAAGAGACCATACGCAGGTCAGGCTCGAAATGTCCCGAAACCTGCGGCCCCGGAACCAGTAGGAAGTACTGGGGGGGGACTGTGAACCGGGGCCGCGGTTGGGCGCGCCCGTTGTGTCGATCGAGAGGCCGAAGGCATGGAAAGACGGCGCCGGGCGGTGTGCGTAGTCTAGCCGATCACCCCAGCACGACAACCCTCGCACCCAAGCAGTACGCCCCCTCCACCGCACCAGCCGCGCGCCGCGCGCCGATCTCATGCGGGGCCAGCACTCGGCGCAGCTCGCCGATCACCTGGCGCAGCCGCCTATCCAGCTTGTCCTGCCCGCACAGCGCCCTTCCCGACGCCGTCACTTCATCCGGCCAGGCGGCGAGCACGAGCTCGCTACGGCCACACCATCCGCCTTCGCGCTCGGCGAGCAGACGGAGCACGGCAGCAGACCGAGGGCCAACCTGCCCCTTCTCGCCGAGGACCCACACGACCGTGCCGTCGCCGGTCATCACGAGATCCTCGTGCTGGGCGAGCCAAGGCCCGGCGTGCGTCGCGCTCACGCACAACCTGCGGGCCAGCTCGGGACGCTCGACCACGAGCCGCTCTCCGCGCCACACGACCAGATCCTGAACGTCGACCTCGCCCACGTCGTCGCCTGTCAAGAACCGCACCCGCATCATCCGGCGCCTTGGCGTGCCGAACCCCACCGTCCACGACAGGCGCCCGATCGTCAGGCTCCCGAGAGCAGCCCCGTAGCCCCCCGGCCGCAAGCCGAGCTGCCGCCGGATCGCCAACCTCAGGACCTGCTCGTCCGTCCACACAAGCAGCGGGGCCTTGTCCCGCACCGGCAGGCAGAAGTCGTCCCCGCACCGCCAGACCACGTCCTCCCCCGCCTCGACCGCCTCGAGATCGGCGCCACACGGACACGCCTTGCGGATGACCTCGCCGGGCCGGGCCCGTCGGACCTCGATCCAGCCGCCGCGCACGCATCCATCGACGAGCTCCTCGCCGAACCGCGCCTTGAGATCACGCAACCGAGCCACGTTCCCCTTCGGCCGCGCGATCCAGCGCACGAGCCGCGAGCCGGCATCCTCCCGCAGCGGCGCCCTCCTCCGCACCGGCCCGGCGTTCACGACGCCTCCGTCGCCATGAAGCCACGCTTCAGCAGGAAGGCGCGCACGGCGCCCCCTCCTCGCCTCCAGTCGTAGCCGACCGTGCCTGGCGGCTTGAGCTCCAAGATCCGCCGGCGTGGCACGCCCGAAACCCGAACGCGGACTCGCGCGGAGATCAACTCGCCGTGCTCGAGCATGCCGAGCGCGTCCCCGCGCTCGACGGCCCTGAACACGTCCTCCGACTCTAGCGTCATCAGGGTGTCGTCGGTGCCAGGCACCTTGAGCTTCAGTCCGACGAGTCTGGCCTCGATGACATCGGCAGTCGGCATGAGGGCGCGTCTCCCGAGGTCCCGCAGCGGCTCCAGCGACACGAGCGGGCCGAGCTCGAACCAGTCGGGGTCCGCAAAGAGCAGCTCGCCAAAGGCCTTGCCGTACGCGCGGAGGGTCTGGGCGTCCCAGGCGCCAACGGACAGTACGCCGGTGCTCGGCGCGAAGTGCACGTAGTCGCGCCGGCGCGGGCGCAGTCCCACCCGTCGCTCCTCGAAGCCCGCCGGACCTCGGTCCACCGTCTGGATGTGGCGGAGGTTCGAGCCGTGGTCGATCAGGTAGTGCAGGCCATCGCCGTCTTCATAGGTGAGCACGCGGCAGTGCCCGGTCCGACCGGTCGCGTCGAAGGCGTCCGCGAGGCGCCGGCGGAGTCGCTCCCGACCGAGCGGGTTGTCGAGCACGGACGCACGAGTCTCCCGACCGCGGAGTGTTCGCATGCGACAGCGCCGCACCTCTCGCCGCAGCCGATATGCTTCGTCGAAGGCGGCGCGGTGGTGTGTCGCAGCCCAGAGGGCCAGCCCCTGCCTGGAGAGACCATCCCGCGGCTGGACGCCGACCTCGCGCATCTGGAGCTGCAGGAGCTGGAAGCCCTGCCCGTCGGACAGGTCCTCGACGCGCTGCAGGACGTCCGCGAGCGCCTGGGTCATCGGCTGCCCGTGCAGCTGCCTCCATGGCGAGGGACCGCGGGCGTCGGCGGCGAAGAGTGGGAGAGGGGCGCCCTGCTCGGCGCGGATGATGGCGGAGAGGAGATCGTCAACGTCGGGCCCGAGCCCGGACAGGTCATCAAGCACGGCCAGTGCGGCAGCGGTCATCAGTACCTCCGAAGGTGGCAATCCTGATGTACCTGAACAGGCGACCAGTAATTGTCCGCCTAGCTCAGATGCTGTCCCAGACCGTGACTCCGCCAGCGTCATCCCCAGCGGGGCGGGCGTCTCTCACGGGATCCTCGTCGGTTGGAACCAGGAATTGGCCGCGCTCGTCCTGCGCTCCTCTGTGACAGGCGTGTGACGATGACTCTGCATCGTCCCGTTGCTACACCGAGGCTGACGGGATCCGGTACCCGACCTGTCCCGAGATCCCAGCGTCGGGGTGGACGGGACAAGCAGGCACGGGGCACGCTGCGGGTGGGAAGTCGTGCGGCCTTGAGAGGCCAGACGACAGGTTCAACCGGCGCTCGAGGGGGGGCGAAGAAACTTCACCGGTAGTCGACGACCACGACCCGTCTCTGTCGGAGTGCACGTGTACGACCGTACACGTCAGGCACCAACGGCGCGGCGGTACCGGGGTCGGCACTACCGGTGTGTCTCCAACCGCCTGCTGCGCCACCTGTGAGGGTGGACGATGTCGTTCAAGACCGAGATCCAGTCCCTGCCGTCGACGGTGGTCGCCGGCCGACGGCACTGGGGATGGCTGATCACCGAGACCGGCGTTCCGGACACCGGCAAGCCAAGCTGGATGTTGGCGGACCTGCCGGTGTTCGTGACGGTCACGCTGTTCGAGGTCTACGTCGACCACGTCGACTACACCGCCGCCCCGAAGCTCGGTCTGTCCGACGCTTGGGACGCGGACACGTTGGATGACATCGAGAGTTTCGTCGCGAACCGGTACCACCGCGAGACGACGCCCATTCCGGTGACCGCGCCGTGTCGGCGCCTCTACGGCTTCAGCGACCGGGCGTACATCGGGGGCGGCCCCGAACCGGCGACGCCGATCACCATCACCACGCGCATCACCATCGCAGAGGGGCACTGACATGGCGGTTCGTCAGATCATCGTTCGAGGCCGCGTGGTCGATGTCCAGCATCGCGAGCCCGTCAGAGGGGTTGTCGTCGAGTTCGTCGCGTACGTGGAGGGCGGCAGGGCCCAACCCATCGGAACCGCCACCACCCTCGGCACCGGGTTTTTCGTCGTCCGTGTGGCGTCGGTCTCGGAGAACCTCCGCGCGGAGCACTTCGGCTTGCGGGTGTTCGACGCCAACGGCGCAGGCCTGGACGTGTCTGGTGGCGATCCTCGCTGGCCCGCCGGACAAGCGCCCGAAACGATTGAGCTCCTCGTCGACGCGCCCGTCGCCCAGGAGTACGACTGCTCGGATGGACCGACCCTCCGTCGCGGCTACACCGCGGTGAGCGAGGGCCAGGGCTGGTCGAACACGCTGCGCGTGGGTGGCGGTTCTTACGCTCTGGGAACAGCCGCCATCGTGGGTACGATCACCGGTTCCGACGGGCGAACACTCCCAAACATGAGGGTCCGCCTCACGTTTCGCGGTCTGGGGACCACCTACCTCCGTCCGGCTGGGCACCCTGGTATCAACACCACCTACGACACCGACCCCGTGCGGGTGTTCGAACTTGCGCGAACGTACACGCACGACACAGCCGACGACGACGACGGTACCTACCGACTGGTCTACCCCACCGAGCTGACCTCGGTGGCGTCGGACTGGCGCGGACAGGGCTGGTCCACATCAGGCGACGGGTGGGACGCGGTCCAGACCGAGTCTCCGAACATCGTGGTGCTGCACATCGAGGCCCCACTCAACAGCGGCGCCGTCGATCTCGGTCAGGCGCCGTCCTTCGGCGGGACCTACCAGGAAGTCGACCGGAGGATCCTGTTCCTGGGCTCGCTCGAGACAGGCAGCGTCCAAGTCCATGACTTCATGGTCGGGTCGCTTGCGCTGGAGGAGGACACAGAGTTTCACCGGCTCGAACAGAAGTTCACGAGCCTGCTGTCTCGGTACTACGACGCGGGAACAAGAACCGTGAATGCGGCATTCGGCCCCGCCGACGTGGAGGCCCTGGCCCTCGCCTACGACGAGGACCCTCGGGCCGTGGCGATGTACTTCCTGACCCACAAGCTCGCCGACGAGGTCGCGGTCCACGCGAACCGGTCGCGGAACATGCTCACGACTACGGAGTCGCTTGCCACCACGCAAGCGGTCCTCTCGCATCAGCGGTGCTACGGCATGGTCCGAGCGGGCGTCCCGTCTGGCAGCGCCGCATTCCTCGCCACACCGCTCATCGACTGCAAGTGCGCATTGGAGACGGCCGCCCTGAACGGCACGATCCGGGCGCAGAGCAGCGCGGATGTGGACACGGTCGGCAACTACCTGCTGCACGCTGGCGTCGGTCACAACTACACCCACAGCACCGGGACCTCGATCTCCTCCCCGATCTTCCGCGAGAACAGCGTCGGTGCAGTGCTGAACGCCGGCACCAGTCCTACGATCGGGACCCTTCCATCCGGGATGAGCAACCCTGCAGAGGCGAAGGCCCTCGCCATCCACCGGGCGCTCTACGTCTTCGAACAGCACCGACGGGGAGATCACGCGCCGCGCCCTGGCGTCGACGTCGATCTATGGAGCACAGACGCCGGAGATCCAGCCTGGGACGGCGGGACCCCGTCCAACAACTCGCTGTGGAACCTCGTGCGGAACGGCAAGGACTGGGAGGGTAACGACATCGACTCCCACGGAGCCTTCGACGACGAGGCCCCATTCTTCGACTTCGTGGGAACGAACGCTGTTCTTGGAGACTACGCGGACGGAGTCTCAGGTGTCGTAGGCGGCTTCCGTTCTTCCTCTTGGGCCCCCGCCGATGTCGCCCTCGCTTCCGTAAGCGCCATCGCCGCGCTCACGACCGGGCATTCGCTGCCTGCGACGTACAGCACGGCCACCGAGTACGCCACCGCCGTCAAGGAACGCGCGAGCGCCGGGCAGTGGAACGCCGCATTTGAAGATCGACTGACGGACGCAGCGCGTGAGTCGGATGCCGACGTGAGGAGCTACGTCTCGTCGTTGAGCGACCCGAACCTGCGCCGACTTCGTCCAAGCTGGGCAGACGTGTCCAGCTTCGGCTCGCTCACCGACCCCCAGAGGCGCACACTCTTGCGGAACCTGCGCCAGCGCGTCGCTCTGGCCAAGCTCGGTGGACGAGGCGAGGAGGCCACGGTCCTCGATGCCCTCCTCGGAGCAGGCATCACTTCCGCGCGGCAGATCGCCACCGCGCCGAAGTCTCTCATCTCTGCCCTTCCCGACATCGACGCCGACGCTGTTCGTGCCAGGGCAGTCCATCAGACGATGGCGGCGCTGACGCTCTACGTGGACCGACACCCCAACAGCAACAACCTCGGCGCCGATCCCGATGTCAGCGTCCTGGGCTTCGCCCCCCCAAGCTCGGATGACTGGGACCTGCACGACGTCGACCACCCAGGTGACGTCACCGACAGCGACCGTCACGGCTACGTTCACTATCCGGAGTGGCGTACGGTGTTCAGTCCGCTCGCCTACCTCGCGGACCTGCTGCGATGGATCGACGCACGAGGAGGATGGTCGAACAGCGGAGGCCTGCAGGATCGGCGTCCAGACCTCGAGCACATCCACCTCTCCGAGGAAAACACGTACCACACGGTGCGGTACCTCGACATCGTACTCGAGGTGCTGGAGGTGGCCGCAGCGACGCTCTACGACTCCGGCTACGCCCCGTTCGGTGGTCTGCTGAAGACGATGAAGGGTGACGAGGACGGTCCGTCCACGTATCTGTTCGAACGCGCCTACACGCACCCCAGCGACCCCGCCCTCCACGAGGACACCTGGCCACTCCGGGTCCCATTCGATCTGCCGGGAACGCGGCTCCATCGCTTCCTCCCCCTCGCGGGGGTAGCTCGCTGGCAGGTCATGGATGTGTCCTACGACGTATCCACGGCATCAACGGCCCTTCCCAACGTGCACGGCAGCGTCATCAACGTGCCGGCAGCGTTCGTCACTGAGCTGGGTGCTGCCCCTTCCGCCGCTTGGTTCAACAGCATCACCCCCACCGACGTGGACGTCGTGGCGGTGTTCATGGACCACTTCGGTCTGACCCTGGACGAGACGCGGCACCTGACACGGATGCAAGCGCTGCACCCCACCAATGGCGATCAGCGCGACATCACCATGAACTCCCCGTTCTCCTTTCAGAACCTCGTGTTCGATGGTCCGGCGTGGGATGCGACGGCCTTGCACGCCGTGTCACGGATCCTCCGACTCCGAAACGCGACGGGGTGGGACTTCCACACCTTGGATCTGGCGCTCCGAGCAGCGTGGACCGGCACGCCGTTCGGCACGACGATCACCCCGGACCAGACCAGTCTCAAGCACCTTGCCGGCCTTCAGCTGCTCGCAGAGCACACGGGCTCGGCGGTCGGCGCCCTCGCCGCCTGGTACGCCGATTTGGATACCTACGGCGATGTAGGCGACGAACGCAGCGCCTACGAGCGCGCGTTCCTGGCGGACCTGCCACGCCTGGAGGTCCGCGGAGACACCACGACCGCGCCCGGCGACCCGCTCCAGGTCTCGTCCGACGGCACGGAGGTGCTGGCCAGCGCGGCAGCGGACTCTTTCGCCGACGTCGGCACGGGCGTGCGCACCGCGCTGGGGCTGTCCGAGGCGGAGTACACGGCCGCGATGGCGTGGATGAACAGCCAGGAGAGCTCACCGGCCGGAGACCCGCTCACCCTCGTCGTGACCCTTCGCCGCCTGAGTCGGCTGCACCGGATCGTGTCGTTGGCGAGAGCGGTCGGGTCGTCCGTCGACACCACAACGCGGCTCGCGGTGGCGTGGCGTGCCGACGGGGACGTGTTTGCCGACAGCTGGGAGACCCTGGACTTCCTCTCCGGTGTCGCAGAGCTTCGCGAAGCTGGCTTGTCACTCACGCAGGCGCTCTGGGTCGTGGAGAACCCGGACTGGACTCGCGCCGAGCAGGACCCCGGCGTGCCTGATCTGCAGACCATCACCGAGCACCTCGGACGTCTGCGACAGGGCATCCGGGCCCAGTTCCGTGAGATCCTGACCCGGTCTGTCCCCGAGGGTGCTGAAGCCGACTGGGGAGACAGCTGGGAGGCCTCCCTTCAAGCGCTTGTCGCCCCCCTCATCACCTCCGCCGAGCTTGCGGCGATCGTCGAAGGGGTCGTGGGCAACCAGAGCGTCGGCGACTGGACGACCGACCTGGCGCCGGTGCAGGATGCACTCGGAGGGGCTGCGACCTTCAACGCGAGCCAGATCGCTTCCGACCTCGCCGGCATTCCCGTGGTTGACGTGACCGTTCGCGGCCTCGCTCTCAACACCGCGCTGCGTGACGCCCTGACTCACCTCCGGAGTTACGAGCTCGTTCGAGAAGCTCTTGAGCAGGCCTTTCCGGACACGGCGTTGGCAAGATCGTACGCCGAGCTCGCGCCGGGTGGAACCACGCTGATGGCCGACATCCTCACGGTCGCGGATCTGGGGACGGTCACTCTGACGGACGAGGTGCCTGACACCCCTTGGGCTGACGTCGACGAGAGCTCGGCTGCGTCCGCTTTCGCTGCGTGGCGCTACGCGGTGCGCGTCGATCTCCTCGTCCGCGCCACCGGGTGGACTGCCGATGACCTGACCTGGTTCGTGGCCCGGTCCGGCAACGCGGACCTGCTCTCCCCAGTGGACCTGCCTACGACCGGAACCCCATCCGTCTTGAAGAGGCTGCTCGCGGACCTCCGGTGGTCGAAGGCTGAGTCGACCCTGTCCCAGTGGGGGACTGCGTCGGGGCTCCCCCGGCTCCGCGACGTCTGGGACGACGTAGCGGCCGCGTCGAGCGATTCGGACGCTCGAACGACGATGGCCCAGGCGTTGGGCACCCGCCTGACCGTAGGGCCGACCGAGATCACAGCGCTGATGTCAGCGCAGGGCTACGCGTCCGCAACCCAGGCCAATCTGCTCGGGTTGAGTGTGTTCGAGCGAGTGGTCGATGGCGGCATCCTCATAACCCGCCTGGGCGTGTCGGCCGCAGCGCTCGCGGCCATCGGCTCCGCGACCCCCTCCTTCGACGACGCACAGCTGGGTATCGACGCTGCTCGCGCGGCGTTCCCGTCGGTGGATGGCTGGGAACACGCCGCCAACCCGATCTGGCAGCAGCTGAAGGAAATTCGTCGGTCCGTCCTGGTCGACAAGCTGCGACATGCACCGGCCACCGCGCTGACTGAGGACGCCCTGCTCGGGCAGTATCTGATCGATGTCAGCATGACAGCGTGTGGCCGCACGTCCCGCGTCAAGCAGGCGATCTCGACCACGCAACAGTACATCCAGCGCTGGTTGCTGGGCCTGGAGAGCGGCCCGACCCTTTCGGAAGCGGATCGCCGCGATTGGCAGTGGATGAAGTCCTACCGCGTGTGGGAGGCAGCGCGTCGCGTCTTCATGTACCCAGAGAACTGGCTCGACGCGGAGTTCAGAACGGGCACGCATCTGTTCGAGAAGCTCAAGCAGGAGCTCGCCGGAGACGCGCTGACCTGGGATTCGGCCGCGCGCGCCTACGAGCACTACCTGACGGGACTCCACGAGGTCGGTCACCTGCAGGTCGTCAGCATCTACGACGAGGCGTTGGCGGGCCTGTCGAACTCGGACACCGATCTTCACGTGTTGGCGAAGACAAGGCAGGACCCGTCGGCGTACTACTATCGGCGTCGGACCCACGGGAAATGGACCGCCTGGGAGCCGGTGGAGGTCGGCCTGGAGGGCGAGCACATCTACCTGGTTCGCCACATGGGTCGCGTCCTTGCGGTCTGGGCGGCGTTCGAAGACGCCTCCGAGCGTGTCGGCTCCGGCGAGTCAGCCTACCAGCGGCACCGGACGGCGGTGCGGTGGCATTGGTCGACACGAAACAGCGACGAGTGGACCAAGCCACAAACGACCGTGAAGCGCCTCTACGTCGCGGACAACGACGAAATCAAGGCGACCGACACGGGTCGACTTCAGTTCCGGGTCCAGCAGTTCGTGGACGCGGACGCCATCGAACACCTCGCGATCTGGTACATGGGGAGCGGGCGGAAGATGGTCACGGATGTGAGCCAAGGGAACCGTGGCTCGTCGGCGGCGCGCCGCTACATGGCTGATGACACGTACTACCCTCGACGTCTCGTCGTCTGGGACGTCGTCGCGGACGGCCTGATCGTCCGCAACCACGATGACCCGCTCGTGGTCGCGGCGCGTGCGGCGCTCCCCGAACAGAGCCAGCATCGCCAGCTCATCCAGAGTCACCGCGTGTCATCCGCGAACCGCCTGCTGCGTCAGCAGTACGTGGTGCACGGCAGCACACTGCAGGACGGGAGCCTGGCGGTCGGCACCCACCGTGGCTTCCAGCTGTTCAGGACCGGAGCGGACTTTGTTGTACCGCACCAAGGTTGGAACTTCGCGTACAGCAGGCCGTTCATCGTCGACACGCAGTCCCGGCAGTACCTTGTTGAGGCTCCTCGCGTACGGATCTCGGCAAAGCCCGGTGGATCAACTGGGGCTCTGGACCGGATCGGTCGGCAGTCTCCTGACGAGGGCTCTTCTCAGGGTCCGTCCTATGAGGCCAGCGGGCTGTCGGGAGAGAAGCTGGCCGGCGCCGCCGTCGTCGACAGCGGGCTATCACTGACGCTCGTCGACGCACCGACGGTGCCGCTCGCCGACCTGTTCGGCGCCCAGGCCCGCCCCACGGTCGAGAACATGAACTGGGTGGGATCGCTGGGGTGGCCGGACCTGCCCGCGCTGCGGGCGACCCAGTTCGACCACCCGATGACTGCCTGGCTGCTCGCCTCCACGCGCCTTCACGGGTTGGAGCCGACTCTGCGAGGTTCGCCAGCCTTCTCGCGCACCGCACCGCTGCTGCGTCAGGCCCTGGATGAGGCAAGCCTGTACCCATCGCTGACCTCGACGTACTTCGAGCACGCGCTCAGTCCCTTCGGCCAGCACTTCGTCGCCATGCCGGAGGAGACCTTCACGTTCGACGAGGCCGAGCCGCAGGGAGCCTACAACTGGGAGCTGTTCTTCCACGTGCCGATGCTGGTCGCGCAGCGCTTCACCAAGGACGGTCAGTTCGACGAGGCCCGGCGTTGGCTCGAATTCATCTTCGACCCAACGACCCGGTCCGGCGCCGTCGAGTGGCGCTTCGCGCCGTTCTCCACGTCTCCGGGTGCGTCAGAAAAGGCATCCTTCGATCGCCTGGTGGACGAGACGGATGGCGACGGTGATGGCGACGTCGTGGGCTCCGGCACGGCTACGCTCGCAGCCGCGATCACTCACTGGGCCGAGGACCCGTTCGACGTGCACCGCGCCGCCGCGGTTCGTCCGCTCGCGTACCGGCGATGGGTCGTGAAAGCCTACGTCGAGAACCTGCTCGCCTGGGGCGATGATCGGTTCGCGCGCTACTCCATCGAGTCCATCAACGAAGCTCGGCAGCTCTACGTGCTGGCCGCAGACATCCTGGGACCACGTCCTGTCGGCGTCGATGCACCAGCGGCTTCGACGACGGAGTTCGTCGGGAACTTCCTCAACGCGGCCTCCGAGCTGTCACGCTCCGAGGGGTACGAGGGCGGAGAGGCCTGGGCGAGCATCGAGCCACCGAACCTCTCCATCACCGATGGTCTCCCGAGTGCGTTGCCCGGCCTGTCCGACTTCTTCGGGATCCCGGCCAACGACAAGCTGCTCGGCCTGTGGGACACCGTCGCAGACAGGCTCTTCAAGATCCGCCACTGCTTGAACCTCCAAGGTGAAGCGCAGCCACTTCCGCTGTTCGAGCCCCCGATCGATCCTGCGCTTCTCGTGCGTGCAAGAGCGCGAGGCGCAGATCTCAGCGGGGCACTGCGGGTGCTTGCGACCCCTCTGCCGCATCACCGGTTCTCGACCACGCTGCAGCGGGCCCAAGGTCTCGTCAGCAGCGTGCGGAGCCTCGGTCAAGCGCTGCTGTCCGCGATGGAGAAGCGAGACAGCGAAGAGCTGGCGCGGATCCGTTCGGAACACGAGGTGGCGCTGCTCGATCGAACCCTTCAGATCCGGGAGCTGCAGGTCCGGGAGGCCGAGGAGAACATCCGCAGCCTCGAGGCGAGTCGGGCGACCGCCGAGCAGCGCCAGCGGTACTACGTTGCGCTGGTCGACCAGGGCCTCTCCGCCGGGGAGGTGTTCGAGCTCGGTGCGACCAACACGGCGCAGGTGTTGCGAGCCGTGGTGGGCGCGATCAAAGCGACGAAGGAGACGGTGAAGACGTTCGTTCCAGATGTGACACTCGGAATCTCTGGGTTTGGCCCGCATTCAACGGCAACGATTGGTGACGACCAGGTGGTCGGCGGCCTGGGCGTTGCAGAGTCCATCGGAAACTTGTCGCTCGACCTCCTCGGCATGGCTGGCGGCCTGGCCGGTCGGCTGGCCTCCTACGCCCGTCGGAAGCAGGAATGGGAGCAACAGCTGGCTCTGGCGGAGCTCGAGATCGAGCAGATCAATGTGCAGCTTGCCGCTGCCAACGTCCGGCTGGCCGTGGCGGAGAAAGAACTCTCGAACCAGGAGCTGCAGCGTGAGCAATCGGAGCGCATCCTGGCGTTCATGACCACCAAGTACACCAACAAGGAACTCTACTCCTGGATGGTGAACGAGCTGAAGACGCTGCACTTCCAGACCTACCGCATGGCCGTCGACATGGCGCAGCGGGCGGAGCGTTGCTTCAAGCACGAGATGGCCAAGCCGGACGCCGCGTACATCCAGGTCGACTACTACGATGCCGCACACTCCGGCTTGCTGGCCGGTGAGCGGCTCCAGCACGACCTCGAGCGGATGGACGCGACCTACGCAGCCGAAGATCGCCGCGAGTACGAGCTCACCAAGTCGGTCTGCCTGTCCGACCTCGATGGCGTCGCACTCGAGCGCCTGCGGCACGACGGCTTCTGCTTCTTCTACTTGCCCGAGGTGCTCTTCGACCTCGACGCACCAGGCCACTACCTGCGTCGTATCCGGCGTGTCACCGTCAGCATCCCGTGTGTGACCGGGCCGAACGTACAGGTCTACGCGAAGCTGACCCTCCTCTCATCCAAGCTCCGTACCCAGGCTGACCGGGCAAAGGACCCGTACCAGGAGCCCGCGACCCTCGAGGCCATCGTGACCAGCGTCGGTCAGGACGACTCCGGGACCTTCAACAGCCAGGATGCCCGGTACCAACCCTTCGAGTTCCGTGGCGCCGTGGACTCGGTCTGGAAGCTCGAGCTCCTCGACCGCGAGATCGAGCGCTTCGACCACACCAGCATCACTGATGTGGACCTGATGCTGGCGTACAGCGCCCGCGATGGGGGAGAGACGGCAGCGGCGGCAGCGCGGAGCTCCATCGTGTCGCGCCTCGATGCCTCCGTGCCTGGGTTCGCGTGGGACACGGGCTTCGACGGTGCTTCCGGTTCCTGGATGACGTCGGACGACCTGTCCACGGCGCTCGGCTTCTTCGGAGACGACGGCGGTGGCCCGCCCGTCAGCGAGCCGGGCGCGCTTGGCGTGGTGTCCGCGAGGCGCCACTTCCCGGACGCTTGGCACGCCTTCATGAACCCAGAGGGGACGGCGACCAGCCAGCTGCTGGCGATCGAGCTCGCGGAGGTTCCAATCCCCCATGCGTTCCTGGAACGCTCAGCGTCTGCCGTGGATGTGGCCATCGTCTTCGTGACCAGCTCGACTCCCGGCACGGATCCGTCCGCGACCGTGACCGCCAAGATCGGGACCAGCAACCTCGGCGGAGGCACGGCAACGCTCTCCACGGTGGACGGCTTCCTGGGCATGGCCGCTGGCGAGGTCGCAGGCACCTTCAGCCAGGCCATGGCCGGCACACTGAACCTGGAGATCGCCAGCGGCCAGATCGACAACTTCACGGGATTCGTGGAGGACGTGGGCGCTCCTGGACCGGCGAACTTCCGGTTCACCGAGGACGGCCTGATCGACATCCTCCTCGTGTTCCGCCTCGACCTCAGCTAGGGAGTCCGTGATGCAGCCTCCTGGCTCCCGTGATCCCGCCGCCGACAAGCCCAACCCGTTCGCGCGGGGCGTGCGCCCTGCCGAGCCGCGCAACCCTGCCGCGGACCGACGTCAGCAGCAGCAGGGTCGCGGCGGATCGGGCGGCGACGGCCAGCCCGGTCCGGATGGCGGGGCCGAAGAGCGCTTCCTGACGCCGGCTCCGTCGGTCTCGCTCCCGCAGGGCGGCGGTGCCATCCGAGGGATCGGCGAGACCTTCCAGGCGAACGCCGTGACGGGTACCGCGGGCATGCAGGTGCCGGTCGCCGTGAGCCCCTCCCCCCGTGGGCTCTCGCCAGAGCTCGCGCTCTCTTACGACTCGGGCGCCGGCAACGGGCCGTTCGGCATGGGCTGGCAGCTGTCGACGGCAAGCATCCGGCGCAAGACCGACCGCGGCCTTCCGCGCTACCGAGACACCCGGAATGGTCAGGGCGAGTCCGACGTCTACCAGCTCGCCGGAGCCGAAGATCTGGTCCCCTGGCTCGAGTCCGGCAGCCCGGTCAGCCGCACCGAGACCGAGGGCTCCGACACCTTCCACGTCGTGCGCTTCCGGCCTCGCATCGAAGGAGCCTTCGCGCGCATCGAGCGATGGACCCACGCCTCGACCGGCGACACCCACTGGCGCACCCACACCGGCGACAACACGCGCCGAGTCTTCGGACGCACCGCCTCCGCCCGGGTCGCAGATCCCGACGACCCCACGCGGATCTTCCAGTGGCTCCTCGAGGAGGTCTACGACGAGCGCGGCAACACCATGCGGCTCGTCTACACGACAGAGGACCGCGCGAACGTGGACCTGACCCACCCCGCCGAGCGCGCGCGAGGCCTCGAAGGCCATCAGGCGACCTTCACCTACCTGCAGTCGATCTTCTACGGCAACACCACCATGGGCTCGGCGTCGCTGGACCCGATGGTCAACACCTTCCACTTCCGGCTGGAGTTCGACTACGGCGAGCACACGAGCACCCCGCCGACCACGACCAAGGACACCAGCTGGCCGGTCCGCGCGGACCCCTACTCAAGCTTCCGCCCCGGCTTCGACCACCGCTGCTACCGGCTGTGTCGGCGGGTTCTGGTCTTTCACGACTTCGCCGAGCTCGGGACCGGCTGGACGCTGGTCAAGGCGACCGAGTTCACCTACGACGAGCAGCCCCACTGCACCAAGCTCACCTCCGTCACCCACCGGGGCTACGTCAACGAGGGCGGGTGGACGGATCTGGCGCTGCCCCCCGTCGCGTTCACCTACACCGAGGCCGAGCTCGACACCGCGGTGCGCTTCGTGTCCGGCACCGACGACCTGCCGACCGCGCTCGACGTCAGCCAGTACCAGTGGGTCGATCTCGATGGCGAGGGACTCACCGGCTTGCTCACCGAGCAGGGTGGCGCGTGGTACTACAAGCGCAACGACGGCCAGGGCGCGCTGGGTCCGATGCAGCGTCTCGGCACACGACCCGCGGTCTCCCTGCGCGGCGCGCGTCTCATGGACCTCGGCGGCGACGGACAGCTCGACGTCGTGCAGATCGCACGACCGCCCAAGGGCTTCTACGAGCGCGACCTGGACGGCGGATGGGAGGGCTTTCGCCCGTTCAAGACCGTCCCCAACCTCAACGTGGACGATCCGCACCTCCGCATGCTGGATGTCGACGGAGACGGGCTCGCCGATCTCCTGCTCACGAAGGATCGCGTCTTCCAGTGGTACCCCTCCGAGGCCAAGGACGGCTACGGGCACGCAGAGCAGCGCACCAAGGCTCGGAACGAAGACGACGGTCCGACACTCGTCTTCGGCAACGAGTCCGAGCACATCTTTCTCGCGGACATGACCGGCGACGGGCTGACGGACCTGGTCCGTATCCGACGCACCTCCGTCGAGTACTGGCCCAACCGCGGCTACGGCCGATTCGGCGCCCGCGTCATCATGGGCAACCTGCCGCGCTTCGACCGCCACCAGCGCTTCGACCCGCGCCGGATCCGGCTCGCTGACGTCGACGGCTCCGGACCGACCGACATCCTCTACCTCGGGGCCGACGGCGTCGACATCTACGTCAACCAGTCCGGCAACGCCTTCGCGGACAAGCAGCGCCTCGCCGGCTTCCCCCCGATCGACAACGTGGCCCAGGTCTCGGTGGCGGATCTGCTGGGCGACGGCACCGCCTGTCTCGTGTGGTCGAGCCCGCTGCTGCGCGGCTCGGTGGCACCGCTGCGCTACGTTCACCTGATGAAGCAGGGCAAGCCCCACCTGCTGAAGACCATCTCGAACAACCTGGGTCGCACGACAACGCTGACCTACACGCCGTCCACGGTCTTCTACACGGCCGATCGCCGCGCGGGCCGGCCGTGGGCGAGCCGCCTGCCCTTCCCCGTGCAGTGCCTGTCGAAGGTCGAGATGGTCGATGGCATCACCGGGTGGAAGTTCGCGTCGACCTACACCTTCCACCACGGGTGCTTCGACGGTCCCGAGCGTGAGTTCCGCGGCTTCGGGCTGGTCGTTCAGCGCGACACCGAGTCCGTCGCCGACTTCGAGGGTGCGAGCAACCAGGACGTGGCCCACCACCTGGACCCGGTCGTCACGAAGACCTGGTTCCACACCGGCGCCTGGCGGCACCAGCAGCGGCTGACGGACGCGTACGCCGCCGAGCAGTGGTCCGGCGACAGCTCGGCCGCTTCGCTCCCGGCACCGAGCGTGCCGACGGGCTTGACCCCACACGAGCAGCGCGAGGCCTACCGCGCGCTGCGCGGCTCCCCGCTACGCGTCGAGGTCTTCGCCGAGGATGGCAGCGCCGATGCCGACAAGCCGTTCACGGTCACCGAGTCGACGTACGCGGTGAAGGCAGTCCAGGACAAGGGAAGCCAGCGCCACGGCGTCTACCAGCTGATCCCGTCCGAGACCCGCTCGTCCCACTACGAGCGGAACAGCGCCGACCCGCGCGTGTCTCACACGCTCGTGCTCGAGACAGATGACTACGGCCAGGTCACGAAGTCCGCAGCGGTCGGCTACAAGCGCCGCGCGGCGCAGATCACCGCGGCCAGCCCGCCCGCCCCGGTCGACACCGAGCAGGGCAGGACGCACGTGACGGTGAGCACGGCTTCGTTCATCCATGACGACGCCGGGACCGCCACCTACCACCTCTCCGTCCCCTACGAGACCGAGACCTTCGAGCTGACCGGCGTCGACGCGGACGACACCGCCCCATTCCAGGCAGCCGACCTGCTCGCAGACTTCAACGCCGCGTCCATGATCCCCTACGAGACCGCGCCCTCGCCGGGCACGACGGAGAAGCGCCGACTCTCGCGCACGCGGACCCTGTACTGGAAGGACGACCTGTCCGGACCGGAGACCACCCTCGGCCAGATGGGGTCCCGTGCCCTGCCCTACCAGACCTATCAGCAGGTCTTCACCGCGGGCATGGTCGGCACCTCGGGCTCGGATCGTTGGGCCGACATCGCCACGGTGCTGGGCGCACCGCACTACGCCACACCGTCGAGCACCGACCTTCAGAGCGCCGGGTACTCCCAAGCCTTCGCGGGCACGACCGACTGGTGGCGAGGCGCTGGCGTCACGGCCCTCCTGCCGACCCAGTTCTACATGCCCGAGGACCACACCGATCCGTTCGGCAACACCACCGAGATCGCCTACGACACCCACGGCATGTTCGTCGACACCGTCTCCGACGCGTTGAGCACGAACCGGAACGTCGTCACTGCGTCCTGCGACTACCGGGTCCTCGCACCCAAGCAGATCACCGATCCCAACGGCGCCACCCAGAGCGTGGCGTTCGATGCGCTCGGCCGCGTCACGAAGATGGCTGTCCGGGGCACCGCCCAGCCCACCGCCGAAGGAGACGATCTCACCGCCCCCACCGTGCAGTACACCTACGACATGGACCGGTGGAAGGACAGCTCGTTGCCGAACCGGGTGCGGGTCGAGCAGCGCAGGACGCATGGAGGCTCGACATTCCAGGTGCAGATCGCCTACTCCGACGGTGGTGGCGGCGTCGTGATGACGAAGGTCCAAGCCGAGCCGGGTCTGGCGCCCGAGCGAGACGTCAACGGGGACCTGGTGTTCTCGGGTGGAGAGCTGCAGTACGCATCGGCGAACCCCCGCTGGATCGGCACCGGCCGGACCGTCGTCGACAACAAGGGCAACCCGATCCGCCAGTACGAGCCCTTCTTCACCTCCATCGAGGAGTACGAGGACGACGAGGATCTGGTGGAGTGGGGCGTCTCGCCGGTGCTCCACTACGACCCGCTCGGCCGCAACATCCGGACGGACCTGCCCGACGGGACCTTCGCCACAGTCGTGTTCGACCCCTGGCGGTCGGAGACCTGGGATGGCGCCGACAACGTCGAGGACAGCGACTGGCACAACGCGCGGAAGTCTGGGGCCACCCCCACACCGTCGACCGAAGACCAGCGCGCAGCCACACTGTCCCTGGCCCACAAGGAGACGCCGGGGATCACCCACCTCGATGCCCTCGGACGAGCCATCGTCACCATCGAAGACCCTGCGGGCGGCGCGACCTATCAGACGACGCTGACGATGGACATCCAGGGCTTCGTGCTCGCTGTCCAGGGCGAGAAGGGCCGCGCGGCAGGCACGCCCTACCAGGACCAGCAAGAGCAGGTCGACATGGTCGGCCGCCCGATGCGGAGCACCTCGGCGGATGCCGGGAGGACCTGGACCTTCCTGGGCGCCGACGACCAGCCAGTCGCGGTGTTCCGTGAGGGTCCGATCTGCGTGCACACTGTCTACGACGCGCTTCGCCGACCGACCGCCCTCAAGGTCCAGGAGGGTGCCAGCAGCGCGACACGCACCCACGAGGCCTACACGTACGGAGAGGACGGCGGCGCCCCGTCGGGGCCTGGCGAGTACCACAAGGGCCGGCTGTGGAAGACCCAGGACGGCGCCGGCGAGGTCACCGTCAATGCCTACGACTTCAAGGGCAACGCGCTCGAGGTCGAACGCGCCATCATCGACCGCGCCGAGGTCGGCACCGACGTCGACTGGGATCCGGGAACCACGAACCCGACCCTGGAGGCGACGACCTTCACGCTGCAGGCCACCTTCGACGCGCTGAACCGCACGGTCACACAGACCACGCCGGACGCCTCTCGGTCCGAGTATGGCTACGACGAGGGCGGGCTCCTGAAGACCGTCGAGGTGTTCGTGCATGGCCGAAGCACGGCCAAGGCCTTCGTCGATGACATCGACTACGACGAGAAGGGACGCCGAACCCGCATCGAGTACGGGAACGGCACGGTCACCGAGTACAGCTACGACCCCCTCACCTTCCGGCTCGAGCAGCTGACCACGACCCGGAGCTCCGACAGCGCGGTCCTGCAGGACTACGTCTACGTCTACGACGCCGTAGGCAACATCGTCGAGATCCTCGACAACGTGCAGTCGACCCTGTTCTTCGACAACACCTTGATCTCGCCGAACCAGCAGTTCGAGTACGACGCGCTCTACCGGCTGACCAACGCCAAGGGTCGGGAGAAGCTCGGCCTCGTCGGCGTTCCCGACCGGGACTTCGCCCCGAAGTACACGAGCGGGTTGAGCGGCAAGTTCACCGCCGACAGCCCGGAGAAGCTCCGGCGCTACGAGCGCCGCTATACCTACGATGGCGTCGGCAACATCACCGAGATGCGCCAGGTCAGCACCTGGACCCGCACGTACCTCTACGACACAGGCAACAACCAGCTCGACGAGATCCGAGACGCCAGCTCCGCGCTGCTTGCGGCGTTCGTACACAACGCGCGGGGCGCCATGACCTCGATGCAGCACCTCAACACCACCGGCGGCTCGGGGCTCAGCAGTCCCATCGTTCGGGACTTTCGAGATCAGATCTCCGACGTCGCCCTCAACGCCGGCACCGACACCGCCCACTACCAGTACGACCCGACCCGCGAGCGCGTCCGCAAGGTCGTGAGGAAGGGAGTCACCGAGGAACGGATCTACCTCGGCCCGTACGAGATCTGGCGCCGGTGGAACGGGGCGACGCTCGAGGAGGAACGGGAGACCCTGCACGTCATGGACGGCGAGAAGCGCCTCGCCATGATCGAAACGATGACGGTCACGGGGGCGACCCCGATCCCTCCGCTTCGGCCGTTCAACACCCGATGGCAGTACGGCAACCACCTGGGCTCCGCGAGCCTGGAGCTCGACGACAACGCGGATCAGATCTCGTACGAGGAGTACTTCCCGTATGGCTCCACGTCGTGGTGGCAGGAGAAGAACGCGAGTCCGGTCAGCCAGAAGCGGTACAGGTACATCGGGAAGGAGCGGGACGAAGAGACCGGGTTGAACTACCACTCTGCGCGGTACTATGCGCCGTGGCTGGGGCGTTGGTGTAGCAGTGATCCGGCGGGATTGGTGGATGGGGTGGGGAGATATTCGTATGCTTCGTGCAACCCGGTGCTGTTCGCTGATCCATCTGGACTCCAGACGTTCGAGGAGGGACGCAGACGGATAGTGATCGCGCCGCAGACGGCTCCCCCCGACAATCCGGAGGCCTACACGACCGATGCGATGACCGCTTACGAACGAGGCGTGGACGATCCAGAACTCGACGCTCTCCAGCAACTCCTCGGCGTGGAGTTCGAGGGACGAGTTGGTGACTATGTTGTAGGTTTGGGCGACAACATCGAGAACATCAGTCTCGCAGAGTTTCGCCGCGAGGTGCGGCGATCTATTGACGAGGGATTGGTCCGAACTCGTGAGGATGGAAAAGACCTCCGTTGGACGTTCCGCCGTGCCAAGAGAAGCGACCGACGCCGGCGACGGCGAGGTCAGGGCCGTGCCGCCGCTTGGGCCTCCAACTCTCGGATCGCAGTATTCTACCAGCAGCGAGAAGGCCGACTCCAGAGCACCGAAACGCATGAAGGTATCCACGCAGCCTCTGAGGAGTCAGCATTCAACGTAGGCTTCATCGGCGAAGGTGGGGCGGAATACTATGGCGCGTTGGCCGTAGCGGCCCACAATGCCTCGGTTCCTGCGCAGGACCAGCTCCCCTGGCGGAATAACTCTTCCTATTCGCCGTTTACCAGGCTATTCGGAACTCTCGCGTCTGATGTGGTAAGCGAGCTTGACAGCTACAGGGGCCAAGGAGACTTGGACGGTCGGCTGCCCGTGGCGGTTGGCCCGCGCGAGCGAGGATCGGAGATTTTCGCCTCGTTCTTCTTCAACAACGACCCAGATGCGCGAGGATTGGTGGAGGCGGCGATGGAGGAACTGTACGGGCACAACCTGCGGAAGGTCAGCCGACGGTTCAGGGGCGACACGGTACTTGAGACCTTGGAAAATCTGAATCGCGGCGCTCGCGGTAGGCTCTTTCGACGGCGCCGCAACGAGGGCCGCTTTACGCAGGCCCGGGCCCTGCTTGGACAAAGGTGAATATGCTTACCATGCTGCTGGTCGGAACCGCCCTAGCCTTCGGCCCATCTGAACCATGTGACGGGGAGCCCAGGAAGCACCAACGGAAGCTTGAAAGACTCCTCGACGACGCGGCATCGTTCGTCCACCACCCAGCGGTGAAGCAGGACCTGCCGGAGTTGAAGCGACAGTTGGAGAACAGCCTAGCGAAGGAGACCTGCCTCGGCGAAGGGGTGTCGAGACGAATAGGCCACGTCTACTCGGTCGCGTTCATTGCGGAGTTCCGACGGTTGGAGGAAGGAGTCAGTGAGCGGTTCCCTCGGTCGGTCTGCGAATCGCTGATCGAACTCCAGTCCTCCCTGCATCGTCAATTTCGGAGAGCCAACAAGGTTGCTACCCACCGGACATACTGGAGGGCAGGCCCAAAGACGAATCGGAACATGCAGGGCTCGGCATCATCCTTCCGAGCTTCCTCGCGGATGCTGTCGGCCATTTGCAGCCTCCCGGTTGCCAGGTTGCCCGAAACGGAAGACTCCCAGCAGGAGTAGCGCCTTACGCAGCCCGAGCCCCAACGCAGCGCCGCACACTCCGCCCTGCGGCGCATAGCTGCTCCAGCACTTCGACAACGCCGGTGATCTCCTTGGGGACACCCGTGGGGACACACTGGCGGTCGACGGCGTCACCAGGCGGCTCGCGCCCGCCACCACAACTTCTTGACATCACCGATAGCGCCCACCACGACGCCATAATGGCCTGGCAGTCAACCGCTGGAGCTTGTGGTCCTTGTCCATCAGCGACGACCCCCAGCGCGCACGACGACCGTGGGGCGCACCGGGACACGCTGCGTCTCATCTGCTGTCGCGAGTTGGCTGAATCGGACCACGATCCTTCCATCGGACGCGAGTGGAACCACTTCAGCCTACCCCGAGATCCGATCGCCGTCAGCGGCTTCGTCTTGCGCACCCCCGACAGTCGGTGAACCCGGCGTCCTTCGCGACGTCCTCGGGTACCACCACGATCCGGCGCGTCCGGGTCCCCCCCACCCGACCCGGCGCAAACGCACGCGGCGCCGACACCGCGAGGGCGTCGACGCCGCTGTGGGAACAGGGAATGGGATCAGTTCAGGACGAAGTCAGCGTCTCCCAGCTCGACGACGTCGGTGATGTCCAGCTCGGTCGAGCCCCAGACCTCGAGGATGGCGTTTCCGGACAAGGCGGCGTCCACGTCATCCATGACGGAGATCTCGGCGGTCGAGCTGCCGGACATCTCGATGTCCAGCTCGTCGACGATCAGCTCGCTCGCGTAGAGCACGGAGTTGCCCTGCATGGTGAAGTCGCCGACCGTGGCGGAGCCGACCAGCGTGGTCGTGGAGTTTCCGTCCAGGTCCAGGTCCAGCTCGTTGACGATCAACTCGTCGACCGTGAGCTCACCGTTGCCGGTCGCGGCCAGGTCGAACCGGGCCGTGTCGATGCTCTCGACGTCCAGGTTGCCGTTGCCGCGGATGTCGACGTCGGCCAGGGCAGTCGCGGTCCCCTCGATGACGAGGTCGCCGTTGCCACGCACGTCGATGGAGGTCAGGGCGTCGGCGTCCAGGATGACCTCGCAGTCCTCCACGTCACCATCGGCGGTGATGACGAGGGTCAGGTCGGTCTCCTCGTCGTCCACCTCACCGTCGGCCTCGACGGTGATGACGTCGGGGTCACCCACGCCGCAGAGCACCTCGACCGTCTCCGGATCGCCATCGGCATCGGACTCGCTCATGCGCATGGTCGCGTCGGAGCGATTCTCGACCGAGTCGTAGTCTCCGACGACGCGGACCTCACCCTCGGCACAGCCGGCGAGGGCGAGCAGGAGGGTCGGGAGGGCGAAGCGAAGGGCAGGCGTCTGCATGGGGGTCTCCGGGAAAGGGTTGAGAGTCGAGATCTCGACTCGATCTGCATGAACCATAACAGTCTCATGCAGATATGCAAACTGACAACCCATGCAAGCATGCAAGCAGACCGTCGCCGGCTAGCAGCCTGTGCTGCAGAGCCAGCGCGGTGAGCCTCTGCCGAGCTTCATCGGCGCCTCCGACGTCGGACGCTGCGCCA
>MDTC01043428.1_pt1 | contig 26737 bp, 26 predicted proteins | sample 811181 | NCBI WGS metagenome assembly MDTC01 (sample SAMN05326644, study PRJNA326480) | marine metagenome | isolation source: seawater | place: Pacific Ocean: North | collected 2011
ATTCTTACAAGCCCAAATGTACCCACCATTCCATTTCATAGCACAAGCAACCATGTCATCAATTAATCTATGTTCATAAGTTATATTTGCTTTCTTAAATTTATCAGAAAACTCTTTTTCAAAAACTTCTTGAAAAAGATCTTTAAACCTTCCGTCGTAGGCTTTAAGGATTGTATTTTTAGTTGATAAATAAACTGGCCATTTTCTTCCAAGACCGTAATTCATACATGCCCGTGCAAAATTTTTTATAGAGTCGTCTAGATTGTACATTGTAAGTGCAGTTCCTGAGCCAGGAAAATTAAAAACTTTAAACTCTTTTTTATCTTTCCCATTTTTTGACGTCCATTTTACCTCCAAACTTCCCTCACCTGGTATTAAAAAATCTGTTGCTTTATATTGGTCGCCAAAAGCATGTCTTCCAATCACAATTGGTTTAGTCCAGCTAGGAACTAGTTTAGGAACATTCTTACAAATAATTGGTTCTCTAAAAACTGTACCGCCAAGTATATTTCTAATAGTTCCATTTGGGGATCTCCACATTTTCTTTAATTTAAATTCCACTACTCTTGCCTCATCAGGAGTAATTGTGGCACATTTCACTCCAACTCCATATTTTTTGATAGCATTTGCTGCATCAATTGTAATTTGGTCATCGGTTTTATCTCGGCTTTTCATTCCTAAATCGTAATATTTAAGATCAATATCAAGATAGGGTCTAATTAGCTTATCTTTAATAAAAGACCATATAATTCTAGTCATTTCATCACCGTCTAACTCTACTACTGGGTTTTTAACTTTTATTTTTGCCATAAAATATTGATTGAATATCTTTAATTTTTATACATATTAAGAAAAATTTAGCAAACTTAAAATTATGTTTAATACAATTTTCCCAAAAATACATAAAGAAGGCTATAAATTTTTGGCTATAGCTATTATCGTTAATTTCTTAGTTTTAATTTTTTCTAAGTTTATAGGTTTCATTTTCATAATTATAACTGCTTGGATATATTATTTTTTTAGAGACCCAGATCGTTTTCCGATCAATGATGACTCTTTTTTAGTAAGTCCAGCAGATGGATTGATTACTAATATATCAGAACAGTCTGGTCCAGAGGAACTCAGATTAGAAAATACAACTTTCACAAAAGTAAGCGTGTTTATGAATGTATTTAATTGTCATGTTAATAGAGTCCCTACATCTGGTAAAGTAGAAGAAATTTATTACAAACCTGGAAAGTTTTTAAATGCTTCCTTAGACAAAGCTAGCGAAGAAAATGAAAGAAATTATTATAAGATAAAAACAAGTAAAAATAATGAAGAAATAATTATAGTTCAAATTGCAGGATTAATAGCAAGAAGAATTGTATGCGAGGTAGAACAAGAGCAAGAACTTAAGCAAGGAGATAGAATTGGAATGATTAGATTTGGAAGTAGAGTTGATATATATTTTAAAAATAAAAAAGTTTTAGCAAAATTAGGGCAGAATGTAATAGCTGGTGAAAGTTTAATTGCTTCAGAATAATGGAACAAAATAAAAAATTTAAACTAGTATCCTCAAAAAGGACAAGATATCTTCTACCAAATATACTTACGCTGGGAGGAGTTTGCCTTGGGATTAGTTCTATAAAATTTTCAATAGATGGAAATTTTAGTTTAGCAGTTATTTTAATTTTATTAGCCGCAATTTTAGATGCTTTAGACGGAAGAGTAGCAAGATTGATTAAAGGAACTTCAGAATTTGGTAAAGAACTAGACTCATTAACAGACTTTGTTAGTTTTGGAATAGCTCCAGTTTTAATTCTATATTTTTGGGAGCTAAATGCTTATGGAAAACTTGGTTGGGCGATAGCATTAATTTATTCTGTCTGTTGTGTTCTTAGATTAGCTAGATTTAATCTCACTAAAATTGAAAATCAAAATCATTGGAAAAATAATTTTTTTGAAGGTATCCCTTCTCCTGTAGGCGGTTTATTAATTTTAACACCATTAATTTATGAATTAACTAATTTAAATTTGAATTTTAATTTTAAAGTATTGACTCCTTATTTAACAATTTTGATAGCGTTATTATTAGTAAGTAAAATTCCAACTCTATCCTTAAAAAAGATATCAATCTCATCAAGAGCCACAGTATTTCTATTATTATCTCTGGGAATAATTTTTATATTCCTTCTATTTTATACATTTGAAACTCTTTTACTTTTTAGTTTTACTTATTTAATATTAATTCCAGTAAGTATGTTCATTTATAAAAAACAACAAAAAAAATATAATATCAAAATATCTGAAGAAGATCATGAAGATGTTTTGTAATGAAAAAATCAAAAAAAACAAAAAAAAGCAATTCTTGGAAGATTAAACAGCATAGAGATCCTTTTTTTAAAAAATCAAAAATTTTAGGTTATAGATCGAGAGCTTCATTTAAATTGATTGAATTAAATGATAAGTTCAAATTTATAAAAAAAAATTCAAACTTGCTTGATTTAGGTTCTTCCCCGGGGAGCTGGGTACAAGTTGCTAGAAAAATAATCAAAAATGGAAAAATTTTATCAATTGATATCAAATCAATGGAACCAATCAATAATGTTCAATTTTTTAAATGCGATATTTACGACTCAGATACAAAAAAAAAAATTGAAAATTATTTTGAGGGAAATTTAAATATAGTTATTTCTGATATGGCCGCAGACACCACTGGCAATAAATCACTTGATTCTATAAGAACAAATCAACTCTGTTTAGAAGCTTTAATTTTTTCATCTAAAATTCTTAAAAAAAAGGGGGTATTTGTTTCAAAATTATTCATGGGTGAAGATTTTATCAAGGTGAAAAATTTAGCTAAATCGCTGTTTGAAGATGTTAATTTTTTTAAACCAGAGTCTAGCAGGCGAGAATCTAAAGAAACTTATTTACACTGCAAAATTTTAAAGTCTTTATAATTATTAAAAATTGTATATAAGTTTATATGGTAACAATTAAAGAATCTTTAACTTTTGATGACGTATTATTGCTACCGCGCTATTCAGAAGTATTACCGTCCGAAACAGATATTTCAGTAAATTTATCTAAAAAAATAAATTTAAAAGTCCCTTTTTTATCCTCTGCTATGGACACTGTAACAGAGTCTAAGATGGCCATAGCCATTGCGGAGGAGGGAGGGATTGGAATTATTCATCGAAATTTAGATGTAAAAAAACAATCTGGCGAAGTAAAAAAAGTTAAGAAAAAAAAATTATTAGTTGGCGCAGCAGTAGGAACAAACATCGAAGATATTGAGAGAGCTAAACAACTTGTAGCTAATGGATGTGATTTAATTGTTATAGATACTGCACACGGGCATAGTCAAAAAGTTTTAAATACTTTATCGAAATTAAAAACAAATAAAAACTCAGTGCCAATTTGTGTAGGAAATGTAGCTACAGGTGATGCTGCAAAAAGATTATATGATGCTGGAGCAGACTTAATAAAAGTAGGAATTGGTCCAGGGTCAATTTGTACAACAAGAATGGTTGCCGGTATTGGAGTTCCGCAAATTTCAGCGATTATGGATGTAAAAAGGGAGCTTAAAAATAAAAAAATTAAAATTATTTCCGATGGTGGAATAAAATTTTCTGGAGACATTGCTAAGGCATTAGCAGCCGGTGCAGACGCAATTATGATGGGTTCAATTTTTGCAGGCACTGACGAAAGTCCAGGAAAAAAATTTAGAATAAAGGGTAAATTTTTTAAACAATACAGGGGAATGGGCTCGATAGGAGCAATGTCCGCAGGGTCAGCAAATAGATATTTTCAAAAAAATTTTAAAGATAAATTGAAATTCGTACCAGAGGGTGTTGAAGGAAGAGTCGAATATAAAGGAAATGTATCAAAGATAATTTATCAATTAAAAGGTGGGTTACGCTCTTCGATGGGGTATATTGGTGCAAAAAAATTAACAGAAATTTCGAAAAATGCTAAATTTATTAAAATTACAAAAGCAGGTTTTTATGAAAGTATGGTTCATAGTGTTGAAATGACTGAAAAAACAATAAATTATAAATTATGATTTTTAGAATTTGCTTAATAACGATTTTATTAATATTGCCAAGTGCATTAAAAGCCAATACAAAATATTTTAATCAAGGCTTAAGTCTTTATAAAATAAAAAAATTTAATGAGGCTAAATTTAAGTTTGAGCAAGACTTAATCTATAATCCAAAAAGTGAAATGTCATACTTTTATTTATCAAAAATATTTAAAAATTTAGAAAATAAGGAACTAGAAGAACAAAACTTAAATACTGTAATATTACTTAACCCAAAAAATGAGGAAGCCATTTTAAATCTTGCAAAATTAAAATTAGAGACTTCTGACTATAAAGGAAGTAGAGAACTTAATGAGAGATTAATCAACCTTTGTAAAAAGTTTTGTGATCAAAGTAAGAAATTAAAAATTGAGATTGAAAATTTATCAAAAAAATAAATGCAATTTCAAGTCTTTAGGGAAAAAATTTTAATAATTGATTTTGGTTCTCAAGTAACAAAACTAATCGCAAGAAGAATTCGAGATCTTGGAGTTTATTCAGAAATTCTAACAGCAAAAGAGATATTAAATTTTAACAATTTTAATGGTGTAAAGGGAATAGTTTTTTCGGGTGGACCCTCATCTGTTACAAAAAATAAATTTCAAACAGTCCCAAAAGAAATTTTTGAAAAAAAAATACCAATATTAGGTATTTGCTACGGTTTTCAGCTTATATCTAAGTTATTTGGTGGAAAAATCAAATCATCCAAAAAAAGAAGAGAATTTGGTCGTGCATTAATTTTTAAAAAAAAAAATTCTCTTTTTACTAAAAATTTTTTTAAGCCTAATAAATTTGTATGGATGAGTCATGAAGACGCTGTAGTAAAATTACCAAGAAATTTTAAAAATACTGGTTATACAAAAGACTCAAAATTCACTATTTTAGAAAATGATAAAGAAAAAGTTTATGGTGTTCAATTTCATCCCGAAGTAACCCATACCGATAATGGTATTCAATTATTTAAAAATTTTTTGTTTTTAATATGTAAAGTTAAAAAAAGATGGGACGTTGCATCTCAGAAACGCAGGCTCATTAACGAAATTAAATCTAAGGTAAAAAATGAAAAAGTAATTTGTGCTTTATCGGGCGGTGTAGACAGCAGTGTAGTTGCTTTACTTATAAACAAAGCTATAAAAAGAAATCTAATATGTATAATGGTTGATACAGGCCTTATGAGAAAAAATGAATTTAAATATACTTATAAAACTTTCAAAGATAAATATAAATTAAATGTAAAACTAATTAACGCCAAAAGTCTTTTTTTGAAAAAATTAAAAAAAATTAAGAACCCAGAGAAAAAAAGAAAAATAATTGGAAATTTATTTATTAAGATTTTTGAAAAAGAGTCAAAAAAATATAAAGGTGTTAAATTTCTTGCTCAAGGCACTCTATATCCTGATATTATTGAAAGTAAATCATCCACAGGTAGCAAGACTTCTAAAATCAAATCTCACCACAATGTTGGAGGATTACCTAAAAAAATGAATTTAAATTTAATTGAACCATTAAAAGATTTTTTTAAAGATGAAGTTAGACTTTTAGGCAAAGCGTTAGGTTTATCAAAAAATATTTGTTATAGACACCCATTTCCTGGCCCGGGATTAGCAATTAGAATTATCGGCAAAGTAACACCCGAAAAAATAAAAATATTACAAGAAGCAGATCATATTTATATGGGAGAATTAAATAAAAATAATCTTTATAGTAAAATTTGGCAAGCTTATGCGGCTTTGTTGCCATTTAGAACTGTCGGTGTGATGGGAGACTCAAGAACTTATGAATATACTTGTCTTCTAAGAGCTGTGACATCTGAGGATGGCATGACAGCCGATTATTTTAACTTTCCGAAAGATTTTTTGGATAAAATTTCGAATAAAATTGTTAACAATGTTAAAGGTATTAATCGAGTGGTCTATGATATAAGTTCAAAACCACCTAGCACTATTGAATTAGAGTAAAATTTTATATGAAAAAAAAAATAAAAAAAATTATTAATAAAAAAAAATAAGTCTAAAATAATTTGTTTAACTGCTTATTCAAAGAGCCAGGGAAAAATTTTAGACAAATATTGCGATATAGTTTTAGTCGGAGATTCAATGGCTAATGTTTTATATGGGTTAAAAAACACACATGAAATAACATTAGAAAATATAATTCAACATTCTATAAGTGTTAAAAAAGGCGTAAGTAAGTCATTGCTTGTAGTAGATATGCCTAAAGGATCATATTCCAATAAAATCATAGCTAAAAAAAATGCAAAATTAATAATGAAATCTACAAAATGCGATGCAGTAAAAATCGAAAATGATAAAAAAAATTATAATATTATCAAAGAACTTGTGAAATCTAAGATACCTGTCATGGGTCATATAGGTTTTACACCTCAATTCAAAAAAAGATTTAAAATTGAGGGAGAGACAATTAATAAAGCTAAAAAACTTTTGAAAGAAGCAAAACTTATTGAAGAAGCTGGAGCTTTTTCAATAGTATTAGAATGTTTATCTCCTAATGCGTCTAAATTAATCACAAATAATATTAAAATTCCAACTATCGGAATAGGTTCCTCTTCATATTGCGATGGTCAAATACTTGTTACAGACGATATGCTTGGGGTGAGTGGTTTTTATCCTAAATTTGTAAAAAAATATGCTTCATTAAACAGAATAATTGAAAAAGCAGTAAAAAAATATGCTAAAGAAGTTAAATTAGAAATATTTCCGCAAAAAAAAAATTTTTTAAATGGATAACGAAATAGATAAAAAAATGGAATTTAAGGAAAAGATAATTCCTTTCTTAAAAGAAAATAAGAAAAAATTTACATTTTTAGTTTTTTCAGCGTTATGTATTACTTCTTTATTAGTAATTTCAAATATTTACGAAAGCAACAAAAATGATAAAATTTCTGAGAAATATATTAGAGCAGGAGTTTACTTATCCTCAAATAACAAATTAGATTCAAAAAAACTTTATGAAGAAATAATTTTAAGTAAAAATAAATTTTATTCAATTTTAGCTTTAAATACAATCATAGAAAAAAACTTAGTAGAGGATAAAAATAAGATTTTAGAATATTTTAAATTCTTAGAAAATTTGAAGCTTGATAAGAGCCAGAGAGACTTAATTATTTTAAAAAAAGCTTTATATTTAATTAAAACTTTGGAAGTGGAAGCAGGAGAAAAATTGTTAAAAAAATTAATAGACACGGACTCTGATATTAAATTATTAGCTAAGGAAGTTTTATCAAACTAAATTTTTAGTATAATGAGATTTTTTATAACAATAATAATATTACTTTTAATTAATAACTGTTCATTTGATAATAAATCAGGAATTTGGAAAAATGAAAATGAATTATCAAATGAAGAAAATAAAGAATTTTCAAGTTTTGAAAAATTATCTTTAGAAACAAAGATATTTGATGAGATTATTGAATTAAAGCCTAATTACAAATTTAATTTAACAAACGCGATATCTCCAAATTCTTGGACCGATATTTATTATGACAAAGACAATAATCTGAAAAATTTCAAGTATTCTGATCTTAACAAGCTTATTTACAAAACAAAAAAATTATCCAAGAGAGATATAAGCAAAAATATTTTGTATAAGAATGGTAAAATTGTTTCCAGTGACTCTAAAGGAAATATAATAATTTTTTCCTTAGAAAAAAATATAGTAGATGGAAAATATAATTTTTATAAAAAACGATATAAGAAAATTAAAAAAAAGTTAAATATTATAATCGAAAAAAATATAATATATGTTTCAGACAATATTGGCTTCATTTACGCAATAAATATTAATACTCAAGCAATAGTATGGGCAAAAAATTTTAAAGTACCTTTTAGATCTAACCTTAAAATTTATGAAAACAAATTAATCGCAGCAAATCAGAATAATAATCTTTTTTTTATTAATAAAAAAAATGGTAATATTGTAAAAAATATTCCTACAGAAGAAACTCAAGTACAAAATGAATTTATAAACAATCTGTCAATTAGTGGAGAATTATTATTTTTTTTAAATACCTATGGAACTATTTATTCATTAAATGTTAATAGTATGAAAATTTTATGGTTCTTAAATTTAAATCAAAGCTTGGATATTAGTGTTAGTAATCTATTTTTTGGTAGCACTGTCGTCGCAAATAAACGAAAGTTAGTTGTTTCCTCAAAAGATAACACCTATATCCTTGATAATTTAAGTGGATCTATCATTTTCAAGAAAAATTTTTCAGTTGCTACAAGGCCAATACTTGTAAATCAACATTTATTTCTGATAACAAATAATAATCTCTTAGTTTCTATAGATACACAAAAAGTAGAAATAGTTTATTCTTACGATATTAATAAAAAAGTTGCAGAATTTTTTAATACGAAAAAAAAAAAAAATAGACTTTAAAAATTTTTTAATTGTAAATAACCAATTATTTGTTTTTTTAGAAAACTCTTATCTTTTGAAATTCAAAATTGATGGATCATTAGAGAATGTATTAAAACTTCCAAACAAAATTAAAACAAATCCTATTTTTTTAAATAATTCATTAATATATTCTGATTTTAAAAATAGGATATCTATTTTAAATTAATTATTTGATTTTCCACTTAGTAATGACAATTGTTTTATTTTTAATCCACTTAAATTATCGGTTGGTTCAATAGGATATTGTCCTGTAAAGTAATGATCACTGAATTGTGGATAATTTGTATTTCTTTTTTCGCCTGTCAACGCTTTATATAAACCCTCTAGACTTAAAAATTTCAAACTTTTAGCATTAATATAATCACACATTTCAGAATTATCTTTTTTAAACGCTAATAACTCTTCTCTAGTTGGCATATCTACCCCATAAAAATCAGGGAATTTTATTTCAGGACAAGCTATCCTTACATGCACCTCTCTAGCTCCTGACTCGTAAAGCATTTTTACTATCTTAGTACAAGTTGTGCCTCTTACTAAAGAGTCATCAATTAAAATTATTGATTTATTCTTAACAATTGTTTTTGTAGAACTCAATTTTAGTTTGACACCCAAACTTCTAATATTCTGTGTAGGTTCAATAAATGTCCTACCAACGTAATGATTTCTAATCAAACCTAATTCAAACGGTTTTTTTGAATTCTCAGCAAAACCTATAGCAGCTGGCACTCCCGAATCTGGTACAGGCACTACCATATCTGCATTTAAATCATTTTCTTTTGATAGCTCAGAACCAAGTTTTTTTCTATATTCATAAGCACATTTGCCGTTAATTAAACTATCGGGCCTAGCAAAGTAAATATATTCAAAAACACAAGGCCTTGGTTTTTGTTTTGGAAAAGGTTTAATACAATCTATTTTGTTGTTTTCAATAAAAACTATCTCACCATTTTCTACCTCTCTCACAAACGTTGCTCCAACAATATCCAATGCACAAGTCTCAGATGTGAATATATAAGAATCTTTTAATTTACCTATTACTAATGGTCTAATACCGTAAGGATCTCTTACTCCAACTAATTTCTTGTTAGTCATCATAACTAAAGAGTAACCACCTTTAATCTGAAAAAGAGCGTCAATTAATTTATCAATAAATTTTATCCGATTAGATTTTGCTATTAATTGAACTATAGTTTCTGTATCACTAGTAGTTCTAAAAATAGCACCATCTCTGACTAAAGCTTCTCTAAGCTGTAAAGCATTAGTCAAATTACCATTATGAGAAACACTTAAACCTCCAATATGTAAATCTGCGAAGAATGGCTGTATATTCCTTAAAGAAGTTTCGCCAGTAGTTGAGTACCTATTATGACCAATCGCAAACTTACCAGGTAACTTTTTTATAGTTTCTTCATTCGTAAAGTGATCTCCTACTAAACCCTGCCTTTTTTCTGAGTGATAATTTTTTCCATCAAATGAAACTATCCCGCATCCTTCTTGACCTCGATGTTGCAAGGCATGTAGGCCCAGAGCCACTAGAGCAGAAGCGTCTTGATGATTTGAAATTCCAAAGACTCCGCATTCTTCTCTGAGTTTATCTAATTTAAATTTTCTCAATTTTTTCTTTCGTGTCAATGAAATCCTCATTAGAGGGAAATTCTTCAATTAACATTTCACTACCTTTGTTTATTAAGTTGAATGAGATTGCATCATCTGCAGATATACCCCAATTTTGATAAGGATAAAACCAATTTAATATTGAAAATATACATACTGAGATAACATATCCTTTAAAAAAACCAAATATCATGCCAAAAGTTTTATCTATTGAGCCAACTCCGGTCCAAGTAACAGTTCTACTTAAAGTTTTGCCAGCTAAAATTATTAAAAATAAAGTTAAAATAAAAATTAATATTCCTAAACCTATGTTATTTACAAATTCAGATTCGATATACTCACTTACGAATGGCCTAATCTTGGGCACAAGAATAATAGTTACAACTGTTGAAAGAACCCATTTCATAAATGAAATTAAACTTAGCGAGAATCCTTTCACAAAGCATTGAATAATGGAATATAAAAATATTATAAAAACAGCTAAATCGAATAAATTTAAATCATTGAAAAAATTAAAAAAAAAATTTGATAACATTATATTTTTTGAATATCTTTTTCAAAAGGTTTAAAAATTAACAATAATTTTGGAAGCAATGTAAGCACTGAAATCATAGCTAGCAACATTGCGATTCCCGTAAAAATTCCAAAGTATATAGTTGGTATAAAATTTGAAAGAATTAATATTGAAAAACCAAACACTATTGTTATTGAAGTGTTTAATATAGCAATACCAACAGTGCTATGACATCTATCTAAAGTTTTTTCATAATTTTTAATTTTCTGGTATTCCTCTTTAAATCTATAAATATAATGAATACTATTATCTACAGCTATTCCAATTGTAATTGCAGCTATTGTAATAGTCATCATATCTAGTGGAATTTTCACTAAACCAATTATACCGAGAATAAAAAAAGCAGCTAAGAAATTTGGAACTACTCCGATTAAGGCTAGTATAGTATTTCTGAAAAGAATAAAAAACATAGCAAATATACCTATCATCACAATACCCAAAGTTAAGATTTGAGATTTGAAAAGACTCTGTAATAAGTTATTAAATAAGATTAGTACCCCAGCCAATTTAAATTCATCTTCCCCTAATCCTAATTCAGTTTTTAGATCGCTATTAATTTTTTTAATTAGCACATTTCTTCTTAAATCTTTTTGAGAGTCTTTTATTCTTACGGCAATTCTTGCTTCATCCTCTTCAACTGAAATATAGGGAGAAACTATTTCTTTTTTTATTTCATCTGGTATTTTACTATAAAGAACAGCGATTTCTAAACTTTGTAGCTCTTTATTGTTTAAATCTTCTGCAACTCTCAAAATAGAACCAAATGAAAGAACTTTTCCAATTTCGGGTAGAGACTCCAAATAATCATGAACTTTAAGAATTTTATCCATTTTGTCCCGTGTAAACCAATATCTTGATTTATCCTCATCATTTTCACTATCTTCATCCCACTCGGAAAATTCATCATCTGTTTCATCAGGAGATTTCTTGGAAGGGAATTTTAAGATAATATTTAGAGGAGTAGTTCCTCCTAGATCATCGTCAATTTTTTTCATTCCTTTATAGATTTCAGTTTCTTTATCAAAATAATTAATAAAACTATTTTCCACTTGTAATTTTGAAATACCAACAAAACTGAAAAAAATTATGAAAATAGTGATAAAAAATATTACAAAATTATTTTTTTTTGCTATAGAGGCAAAATATTTTGTTATCAAAGATTTTTCTGTGTCTTTGACATTAATTTCATTTTCCGTGGAAAAAATATTAAGCAAAGACGGTAATAGAAGAAATGTTACTAATAAAGAAACAATTAAACCTAAAGTCATCATCCAACCAAAATCTATAATTGGTTTAATACCGCTAAAAATTAAAGACAAGAAAGCGCAAATAGTTGTCATAACAGTATAAATTATAGGAGGCATCATTTTCTTACTTGAATTGAAAACTGCCTCTTTTTTTGAAAGTTCAGGGTGCTCTTTTCTTAATTGCAAAAATCTTACAGTAACATGAATATTCATTGCCATATTCAATATCAACATTAAAGCAATAAAATTGGATGATATTACTGTTACTTTCCATCCTATAAAACCTAATAAACCAATCATAATAATAACTGAAGTTGCGCAACCTAGTAAAGGCATCATTACCCATTTTAAATTTCGAAAAATAAACCAGAGAGTAAAAATTATAAAAATAAAAACACCTATTCCAAATACAATTATATCGCTTTTTATAAATTTCATCATATCATTGGCTATCATAGGTATGCCGCCTAAGAAAATTTTAGCATTTTCGCCATACTTACCGATTATATCTCTTATTTCTGTTATATTTTGATGGTTTCTTAAATTGTAAAGATTTTTATATTCTTCATACTCTTTCAAAAATATTTTATAATCTTTTTTTTCCTCTTTACTTAAACCTATATCAACAGATTGGTTATAGTATTTATCTTTAATCTTAATATATTCATCTAATCTCTCATCTTTTTTAAGATAAACTACAATTCCAGAGGTTTTTCCATCCTTACTAATCACATAATCTTGATAGATTGGACTATTTATTATTTCCTCAAAACCTCTTTTTTTATCAACTTCAGGATAAGCTAAAGTTTTATAATTTTTAAGTCTGTCCATTAAGCTTTCATCAGTACTTTTTAAAAGCGGGACATCAATTACAGTGATAATACTATCTACCCATGAAAGTTTTTCTATTTTTGACTTTAAAAGTTGTAAGTTAAGTATCGTCTCTTTTTCCGTGAAACTCTCAATTGGGGTATATGTAAGGACTAAAAAATCTTTTGATCCATATCTCTCATTAACTTCTCTAAGATAACTTAAATCTTTATCTCCCTCTAATAATAAAGCATCAGAGGATGCATCTAAATTAAAATTTCTAGCATGATAAAATGAAAGACTTATAGCTAAAAGTAACAAAAAAATTGTAAATTTTGAAAAGTCAATTACTATTTTTTTATAAATATAAGCCCACATTTGGTTATTTCAGATATATCCTAATTTCTTTATAACTAAAGGAAAAATTAAGTTTAATTCTTGGTTAAATCTTTGAATTTTGTGTAAATTCCCTCAAACTCAACTTTTATAGTACCAGTTGGACCATGTCTTTGCTTGCCTAATATGATATCTGCAAGGCCATTTACATCATTCATTTTTGATTGCCATTCCGCATGTTCTATTGAACCTAATTTAGGTTGTTTTCTCTCTAAATAATAAGCTTCTCTATAAACAAACATAACTACATCAGCGTCTTGTTCTATAGAGCCTGACTCCCTTAAATCTGCTAATTGAGGTTGCTTATCGTCTCTCTGCTCTACCGCTCTCGAAAGTTGGGACAATGCTAAAACAGGGACCGAAAGTTCTTTCGCAATAGCCTTAAGCCCTTGCGTGATTTCTGAAATTTCTTGCACTCTACCTTCATTTTTATTTGAGCTGGATCTCATTAATTGAATATAATCAACTACTATTAAATTTAGCCCAAATAATCTTTTAATTCTTCTGGCTCTATTACTTAAAGTAGCTATCGTAATTGCAGGAGTTTCATCAATGAACAAAGGTAAATTGTAAATATTTCGTGAAGTTTCTATATATCTATTTATTTCCTCCTCTGTAACATTTCCTTGTCTTATTGCGTCAGATTTAATTCTAGCTTGCTCAGATAATATTCGAGTCGATAACTGCTCTGATGACATTTCTAAAGAAAAAAAAGCCACCGAGGAGTTTTCTTGCCTTTGCAAAATATTTTGAGAAGCATTATAAGCAATATTAGTTGCCAAAGCCGTTTTACCCATTGAAGGTCTTCCTGCTAAAATTATTAAATCGGATTTATGTAACCCTCCCAATTTTTCATCTAAATCAGTAAGACCTGTTGGCACACCAACAATCCCTCTGTCGCTTTGCATTGCTAGTGTTGCCATTTCAATAGTTTTATCCAAAGCCTTATTGAATTTAATATACGATTGTGAAAAACTTCCTCTTTCTGCTAAATTAAAAAGAGATTTTTCCGTATTTTCAATGATACCCTCTGCGTTTTCTTCTTGAGACGTTACATTTAAAGTATCTGAGGATAACTTGTTAGAAATTAAAATTAATTCACGTCTGAGGTACATTTCATGAATAATTTTTGCATAGTCTTGGGCTTGTTTTGAAGATCCAGAAAATCTCGTAAGTTTAACTAAATATTCTGTGCCACCAACATCATTAAGCATTTCATCTTTTTCAAAAAAATTTTTTAATGTAATTGGATTAGCAATCATACCCTTATTATTTAAATTTAAAATTACCTCATAGATTTTAATATGTGCAGGATCGTAAAAAATCTCAGGTTTAATAGTTGAAGAAATTTCATCAATAATATCATTATTTACCAAGACAGATCCAAGTAAAGCTTGTTCAGCCTCAATGTTAGCAGGCTGTTTACTCTCAATCTTATTATCAATACTTTTTATTTCTTTCATTAACTTATAATAAGAAGAAGCATTTCTTATTAAAGCAAAAAGTTACACACTTTTTATATGGAGTTGTGGAAAAGTTATTTTGATTGTACCTTCTCAATTTTAATTGAGATAATAGCTTTCACCTCAGAATGAAAGTTAACCTCAACTTTGTATATACCGATTTTATTAAGATCATCTTTTAAAATTATTTGAGATGGACTCACTTCAGCTTTTACCTTTTCTCTAATAATATTAGATATCTCTTTTGGTTTAATCGATCCATATAAATCTCCATTTTCTTTACTTTCTTTAGTGAATTTAAATACTTTATTATTTACTAATTTAGCAATTTCCTTAAATTTACTCTTTAATTCATCGTTTTTTTTATTAAGCTCATCTTTTTTTTTATCTACTAAACTTTGATTTTCTTTACTAAATCTAAGAGCCTTTCCTTGTTTAAGTAAAAAGTTCCTTCCATAACCATCTTTTACTTTTACCTTGTCTCCTATATTGCCAAGATTCAAAATGTTCTCTAGTAAAATTACTTCCATTTAAATTAACCCTAAAATTTTTGCTTTTTTTATCTCTCGTGTTAGCTTTTTCTGTTTATTGAATGAAACGGAGGTTATCTTAGAAGATATAATTTTCCCATTATCTGACACGTATTTCTTTAATAAATTAACATTTTTATAATCTATTACTGGAGCATTCTTTATAGACAAAGGACATTTTTTTCCAAACCGATTTTCACTTTTCTGAAACAAACTAAGTTTACTTAAAGAATTAGAGTTTCTTTTTTTAAATCTTTTATTTTTTCTTTTCATGAATTTTTACTTATTTTTTTAAAATATTCGTTTTCAGTATCTAATCTCTTATATTTTACTGTCAAGTACCTAATAATTGAGTTGTCAATTCTTAATTTTTTTTCTACTTCAGCCAAAGTAGATTTACTTCCTTCAAACTTATAATGAATATAAAAACCTTTATTATATTTTTTGATTTTATTTGCTAAATTTAACAACCCCCACTCTTCAATCTTAACTACTTTACCAGAAGAGTGATTAATTAAATCATTGTATTTATCTTTCACGATTTTTAATTCCTTTTCGCTTAAGTCTTGCTTAGCAACAATTGTGTTTTCGTAAAAAGCCATATTTTTTGTTAATAAATAAAATTTTATTTGTAAAAAATGGGTTATACTATAATGAAGAATTATAGCAATACTAATAATTATTTAAAAAAATTAAACAAAATGGGCGCTTTATTATTTCCTGGTCAAGGTTCTCAAATAGTGGGAATGGGATCAGAATTTTATAAAAATTTCGATATTGTAAAAAAAATTTATAAAAGTGCTGATGAAAGATTAAATTTTCCAATTTCAAAAATGATTTTAGAAGGACCTGAAGAAAAATTAAAACTTACTGAAAATACACAACCAGCAATACTTACTGTAAGCTTTTCAATTTTTAAAGTTTTAACTGAGGAATTTAATTTTGAAAAAAACTTCTTTAAATTTTTTGCAGGCCACTCTTTAGGAGAGTATAGTGCCCTCGTTAGTGCTCAATCTATAAACTTCACTGATGCCCTCTATTTAGTCCATGAAAGAGGTAAAGAGATGCAAAAAGCTGTACCAATAGGAAAAGGAAGTATGTTAGCTGTTCTTGGAATGAATATAGAAAAAATTCAACAATTGCTGAAAGAAAAATTTATAAATAGCGGGGTTTGTGAAGTAGCAAATGATAACGCGGAGGGTCAGATTATTTTAAGTGGGGATAAGGAAAACGTAGAGAAACTACAGAAAGACTTAAAAGAAAAAAAAATTAAATGTATACCGCTTAAAGTAAGTGCCCCCTTTCATTGCTCACTTATGAAGCCAGCTGCAGATGCAATGGAAGAAAAAATTAAAAAAATAAAATTTAGACTACCTGAAGTGAGAATTATCAGTAATGTTACTTCGAGTCCAATCGATAATTCTGAAAATATTGGAAAACTCTTAATAGAACAAATATTTTCTTCTGTAAGATGGCGAGAAAGTGTTATCAATATTTCAAAATTAGGTGTTTCTAATTTTATTGAAATAGGTCCGGGAAAAGTTTTAAGCGGTATGGTAAAAAGAACTTTAAAAGATGTAAAATGCTTTTCAATTAACACAATAGCTGATATTAAAAATTTAAATGATGAACTTAAAAAATAAAAAAATATTAATAACAGGTGCTACTGGTGGCATAGGTAATTGTTTAGTTGAAAAATTTATGAATCAAGGCTCAATTGTAGTTGCTACAGGTACAAATGAGGAAAAACTAAAAAAAATAAAAACTAAATTTAGTAGTGTACACATTGAAAAGTTTAAATTAGATCAACACGAAAAAATTGAGGAATTTGTCGATAATATTGATAAAAAATTAGAAGGGTTAGATGTTCTTGTAAATAATGCTGGTATAACTTTAGATAACTTATCAATAAGGCTTACTGAAGAAAATTGGAAAAAAGTAATAGATATAAATTTAACTTCGACATTTTTAATGTGTAAGTACTCGATTAAGAAAATGCTTAAAAAGAAATATGGTAAAATAGTAAATATCTCATCTATTGTTGGACATACAGGAAATTTAGGGCAAGCAAATTACACAGCTTCTAAAGCCGGCATCATTGCAATGTCTAAAAGTCTTGCCATAGAATATGCTAGAAAAAATATTAATATAAATTGTGTTTCCCCAGGTTTTATAAAAACAGAAATGACTGATAAAATTAACGACGAATTTAAAAAAAACTTAATAAATAAAATTCCATCAGGTAAATTAGGTAGTGGAGAAGATGTTTCAAATTGTGTAGCTTTTTTGGCCTCAGATTTAGCAAACTATATAAACGGCGAAACGATACATGTGAATGGTGGTATGTATATGGCTTGACAATTCTTATTAATAATCTAATAAGAAATTATAAACACGAAAGGAATTCATGTCAGACGTAAAAAATAAAATTAAAAAAATAGTTGCCGATCATTTAGGCATTGAAGAAGAAAAAGTTACTGAGGAAGCAAGTTTTATAGATGATTTGGGCGCAGACAGCCTGGATACGGTAGAATTAGTTATGGCATTTGAGGAAGAATTTGGATCAGAAATTTCTGATAGCGAAGCTGAAAAAATTCTTACAGTAGGTGACGCGATAAAGTTTATTGAGAGTAAAGCTAGTTAGTATAATTTATTTTTAGCATGAAACATGATGTAGAAAATGTCATGGTTATACTTTCCTCGCCATCAGGTGTGGGAAAAACGACACTAACAAAAAAACTTCAACAAAAATATCAATCTTTAAAAATCTCAGTATCACACACAACACGTTTACCAAGATCCAACGAAGTTGACGGCGTGGACTATCATTTTGTCTCACATAAAAAATTTGAAGAATTAATCAAAAATAATAAATTTTATGAATACGCAAAAATTTTTGAAAATTACTATGGTACTTTAAAACAAAATGTTGATGAGATGATCAAGAGTAATGATATTTTATTTGATATTGATTGGCAGGGAACAAAACAGTTATCCAAATTTAAAAATCTTAAATTGATCAAAATTTACTTAATAACAGACAAAAACCAACTGAAAGAAAGATTAATTAAAAGAAATCAAAACTCGAAAGAAGAAATAGAAAAAAGATTTAAGTCATTTGATGAAGATGTAAAACATTGGAATGATTACGATTACGTTATTATTAATAAAAATTTAGATGTTTGTTTCAAGCAAATAGAAAATATTATAAAAATCTTTAAAAAGACTAACTATTTCGTTTCATAGATTTCAGCAATTTTATAGTAAATTTCTGGCTTTAATTCGGAGGGTCTTTTATTCAATTTTAAATCCTTAATTTTCTTTATTTGTTTTTCGCTTAAAATTTTTTTTATATTTTTATTTACCATCTTTCTCTTATTTGAAAAGAGAATATTTGTTATTTTTTCTAAATTTTTAAGATTTTTTATTTTAAAATCTAATTTTTTTTTCGGTTTAAAATGTATAAGCATAGATGTGACTTTTGGCTTAGGGAGAAAACAATTAGGTGAAATTAAAAATTTTTCTATTAAATTCAATTTAAAATTTGATAAGATTGATAGTCTGCCATAATTAGTTGTTAAAAATTTTCCTAATATTTTTTCACCAAGCTCTTTTTGAAACATAAAAATTATATTTTGAATCTTTGTAGGCCAATTTAAATTTAAAATTTTTACCAGTATTTGCGATGAAATATTGTATGGAAGATTTCCAAATATAATTACATTATCTTTGATAATTTCTTCAATATTAAATTTTAATATATCTAAATTATGTACTTCTATAGTTTTTTTATCATAATATTTTATACTTAAATCTTTTGCAAGATTGTTATCTTTTTCAATAATTGAAAGTGACTTTGGTTTCCTTAATAAAATTTCATTAGTCAAGGCACCTTCGCCTGGCCCTATCTCTATTATATTTTTATTTTCGACTTTAACGAGATTTACTATTTTTTTAATAATATTTTTATCTTTAAGAAAATTTTGTCCAAGAGATTTCTTTGCATAATACATTACCTACTACTATCAATAAAATTTATGCATTCAATTAAACTTTTTGGATTTGCTTTGTTTTTTCCAATAAGTTTCTCTGCTGTTCCATGATCTGGTGAAACTCTAGGATATTTTATTCCTAATGTAGCATTAATCGCATTAAATTTATATTTTGCTTTAAAAGGAGTTAACACTTGATCATGATACATGCCAACGATAACATCAAATTTACTAAAATCTTCAATAAATATTGTGTCAGCTATTAATGGACCCTTTAAAAATATTTTAAATTTTTTCAATCTTTTAATTGCTGGAATGATAATTTTTTTTTCTTCAGAATTATTTCTGAGTTCTGCATTATGTGGGTTGAGGCCTAAAATACCAATTTTGGGACTTCTTTTATATTTATTTTTGAACCATTTATTAATTGTTTTAACCTTCTTAATTATAATATTTTTATTAATTTTTTTTGAGACATCTTTTAGATCAATATGTGTTGTAATTGGACTAACAGAGAAATTTTTGTTACTGATAAGCATTACCTCAGATCCATCATTAATATTGCATTTTTTTGCTAAAAATTCCGTGACACCTATCTTTTCTCTTTTCAGAAGACGTTTATTAATAGCACAATTTATTATACCTAATACGTTTTTGCTCAATCCTAATTTGTGACCAAGATTTAAAGAAGAGATAACATAATCAGAAGCTGAACTTATTTTTACTTTAAAAGGATTAGTAAAATTTAGATCTACATTTAGTATCTTTAAATTTTCTGAGTTAGCGATGTCATTAATACTATTTACTTTCGTAAGATTTACTTTGATGTTTATTTTATTAAATTGTTTTTTTAAAAGTTCAAAATTTGAAATAAAATAAATCCTCGATTTTACGTTTCTTTTTAATTTTTTCCAAGATTTATAGATTATTTCTGAATTAACACTATTTGGATCACCCGTGATGATAATTATTTTCTTTTTCATTTGTATTCAATTAAAGTATTGTTTTTTAGTTTAGAAAGATGACTTTTAGAATATAGACTAAACATTTCGTCTGTTTTTTGTCGAAACAAATTTTCTTTGAATTTTGATCGGTTTATATTTTCAGTTTTGGATGATCTTTTTTCATTCAATCTTAAAAATAGTATACTGTCTGATCTTAAAATAGGTGAAGATATTTCATTAATCCTCATTCTATTTACTATTTTAAAAATTTCTTTAGATAAAATATCAGAATTTATCCAACCTAAATTTCCATTTTTATTTGATGTTGGAGAAATACTATATCTAAATGCAACATTATCAAATCCTTGTTCTTCAATTTTCTTCTGGATATCTAAAATTTTTTTCTGATCAAAATTACTATCTCTTAATATCTCAATTTCGGATAGATTAAACTCTTCTATTTGAGATCTTTTACTTAATAATTCATTCAATTCATTTTCAAGTGAAACTTCATTGATATTTATTTTATTCGAGTAAATTTGAAACATGAGCGCTTGCCATTTAAATTGAATTTCAATTTCTTCCCTAAATAAATCATAACTCAAATTGTTTATTTTTAATTTATTTTTAAATTTTTCAACTTCTCCACCTAAAATATTATTTATATATCTATCTACTCTCACTTGATCAGTTTTTAATTTATATTTAGAAAGCTCTATTTTCTTTAATTTATGTTGTATAAGTGTTTCAATTGCTTTAGGTTTTAAATTGTTTATTTTATTTTGATTAATTTGCTCATTGGCTACAATTAAAGTTGTAACAATTTTATTTTTAATCTCATAATTTGTAATAATTTCGTTACCTACTTTTAATACAATAGAGTTTTGAATTTTTGAAAAGGAAACAGAAGTGATATTAATAATAAAAAAATAAAAAATTATATAGTAAAAAATTGATTTCATTGATTAAATGAAGGTGAATTAATATTACCGAAAGGTGTAAGAGTTATCTTAAATAATAAAGAATTTTCAGGTTCTAACTCTGAGTCAGTATAAAATTCTCTTCTGTAAACTAAGCCAGCTCTTAAACAATCATTTATATACTCATAACTTAAATTATAAAATTCAGCTGAGTCCGTAATTAAGTTTCTTTTTGTCTCAATTGATAATAATCCACTTTCATTTCTTGCTAATTCTAATTTAGTATTAAAATACTTTTGATCACCTATGTGCTTTTTCTCCTGCAAATAATTAAAGTTTATTTTAAAAGGTTTAAAATCTATAGTAGTACCAATTTCATTATAATTTAGATCATTATAATTTTGATCAACAGAAAAATTATAATTTAAATTAATTTTATCATTTACGTGATAGTTTGCAGCTCCAACTAAATCTGAAAGTTTTTCGTCTAAGCTTGTTTTTGAAGACATTTTTTTATTTTCTTTTTCATTTAAAATCTGAGCTATAGAAAAATCAAAAATTTTTCCGCTACTATTTAATTTATAATCTAAGCCTAATGAGGCGCTTAAGCCAGTTTCAAAATTATTTAAATTATTTAATCTATCCATGTTAAAAGCGCTAACCGGGTCTAGTCTGGTGCCGTCAAATTCCTTTCTCATATTACCTGGTGCATATCTTACTAAAAGTTTTGGTGACAAGAATTGCTTTTTATTTTTATTGGTTTTTTGAAGATTTAAATCTGTTAAATATCCTAGAGCACCATAAATTTCACTAGTGGTATCATCTTTGTAAAGATCAACATTTCTGGTTTCATAATTTACATTTTTAAAATTAGCTAATACTTTTCCTCGTAATCCTGATTTAAAATTTATGTCTTTATAATTCCAAAATAAGTCGTTAACAAAAAAATTTGTAAATTTATTTGTATCATAATTGTGAACTTTTAAATTAGCTTGATAGTCAATATATCCAATTTTTTCATTACTAAGAAGAGTTTTGTCTAACGTTATCTCTGGTAAAATATATTCATATTTGTCATTATAATTTTCTTTTAAAGTTTCGTAAATTCGAGCATTAAGACCAAAAAAGGCATCATCAGTTTCAAGAGTAAAGTCCAAAGAATTTTCAAGAGTATTCTCATTATAATCAACTAGATTAGATTTTATTTTGTATAGTTTAAGATATTTATCATTAGACACCTTCTGAGTTGTTAAAGTGAAAGTATTTTCGTTATTATTTTTATTTATAAAAGATTTAGTAAACTTTGAAAAAAAGTGATTTTTTTCTTCTGATCTTTTTTTTTCGTTTGTTTTTTTATAGCCCTTTGTATAACCAAAATCTGCAAAAAAGTTAGAAAATTTAAAAGCTTGATGATATTCACCTAAAAAAATCGGATGCTCGGAGTAGTAAAGATTATTTGTAACAGTAAAATTTTTATCGTCGTTTATTGCCCAAAAATACGGAACAGATATACCAGCTCCTAAATTTTTGCTATCTGAAAAAGAAGGAGGTAAAAATCCTGATCTACGGTCAACTGTAGGATCGGGATGAGATAATTTTGGTAAATAGAAAACTGGGATATTGTAAATTTTTACAACAGCATTATTATAATAAATTGTTTTCTTTTTTTTATCATGAAGCATTTTTTTGGATTGCACGGTCCATGGCGGACATTTATCATTCTTTCTATAATCACATAATGTAAAGATACTTTTGTTAAAGATACTATTTTCATTATCAATTTTTAATGTATTAGCGAATACACGAGGCTTATTCTTTTTATTTATTTTAAAGTCTTCTTGATTGAGAAATGCTTTTATATCAGTCCCAAGTATTTCCTTTTTTTTAGTGTCGATATAAATTTGCGAAAACTCATATTTATTATTCATTTTATCTGTAATCTCAATATAGCCAATAGATTTAAAGATATTACTTGTTGTTTCATAATTAAAATTTTCTAGTGAAATTTGATTATTTTCTTCATCTTTAATCAGAGTTTTTTTATCAGAACTAATTATTTTTTTTTCATTATTAATTACGATATCGCTTCCGAATATTCTATAATTTTGGGATGTAGTCACCTCGGTTTCACCTTTACTAAATAGAATTTTGGTATTTTCATTATACTCAGCATGCTCACTAGCGATAGTATTTTTATTTTTATCTAAAGCCGTTACATTATTTTTTAAAATTACGTAACCTTTTCTCTTATCATACTCAGCATAGTCACTTTTAATTACATTCCCGCTTTGAGTTTTAATATAAACTTCTTTTTTAAATATGGTAATTTGTGAGTTTTTGTCTAATAATATTTCTTTAGATTGAATTTGTAAATTTTCAGCGTAACTTTTAAGAGGTATAAATACTAAAAAAAAAAAATACTAAAATTTTACTTTTCATTTATTTGCAAAACTCCAATAAAGGTGAATAAGCTTAAAGCGATTACTGGAGCCCAAATAGCTAATACGAGGGGTATCCTGTCAGTTTGCCCTAACGCTAAAGATAAATCTTTTAAATAAAACACTAAAACAATAGTAATCAACCCAACTATTATAAATTTAAAATTATCTGATTTTTTAAGCGCATTCATTGCAAATATTGAGGCTAAACCAGTCATTAAAAATAATAGAAAAGGCAAGGAGAGCATAGTATGTAAACTTTGATACAAAAATGTTTTATTATATCCATTGTTTAACAATTTTTCGTATCCTGTCACAATATCTATAAACGACATAGTATTAAAATTTCTGAAAAGGCTAGTTATCTTTTCATAATCATAAATAGAGTCTATTTCATAATTGTTGAATTTCTTTCCTTTAAAAATTCCGTTTATTGGCTTAAATACAATTACATCATTTAAAATCCATTTATTATTTTCAATATTAGCTTTCTTTGAGACTATTTTTTCGATTAAATTAAAATTTTTATCTAAATGGAAAATTACTACTCCAATTAAATTGGATCCATCAGGTTTTTCAGCAGAAATTATCCTTTCTCCTTTTCTTAAACTTTCTTTTATCCATAGACCATTTTTATTAAAAGTGACCAGATGATCTATATCTATAGAATAATTTGATTTCGTTTGTTCATAATATTTAGCCATTGTTGAGGTAATTGGATTTATGATAAATAATATTAACCATCCTAAAATAAAAGATGTAAAAGCAAGTATTATAAAAATTTTAAAATTTGAATATCCAAAAATTTTCAGGGTTAAGAGATCTTTGCTGTTTCTCATCTTTAACATAAACACCATACTTGAGATAAAAATAATGATAGGAAGAATCTTGATAAGCATGCTAGGAATTATTAAAGAGGTGAGTGTTAATGGCATAAAAATACTAACTTCTAAATTTTTAAAAAATTCTATTTCCTCAAAGAGATTTAAAATAATTCCAAAACAATAAAAAATAGAAAATATTAAAATAAAAGTTTTTAAAAAATTTTTTAAAAGATAATTAAAAATAACGTTATTCATATTTAGCTTCTTTTGAAAATTTATAAATTAAGTACAAATAAATTATAAAAATTAAAATGATAGGTAGAGTCATAAAAGATAATTTTATTAAATTACTAATCCCAGTATACCTTACTGCAAGTTCTATAAAGATTAATAAGATGAAACTGTATGAGAAAATACTAAATTTATTTAAATAAAATTTTTTAGATTTTACTAAAAGCAGGGAAGATAATAAAGAAATTATGGGAATATAAAATGGTACAATAATTCTCCTATTTAATGTAGAGATCATTTCTTTTTTTGCTTCTTCACGACATAAAGAAATATTAAAAGGAATTTCAACAAAACAAGCAAAAAGTTCAATTGTACTTGTTTCTTGTAACTTTGGTTGTTTTATTGTGGCAGTGTCGAGTTCGTTCAGATCAACATTTAACTGATCAAATTTTACGACCTTATTATCTAAATTATTTTTTCCTGAGGAAATTATCATTCCATTAAATAATATTAATTTTTTTTGGTCTACAACACCATTTTCTGCAATTATCGTTGTATTAATATCTTTTGATATATTTGCAGATAAATTCTTTAGGTTATTATTTTTATCATTTAAAAAAATATTTTTAATTTCATTATTAATTTTCTTTTCAACTAAAAAAGTGAAACCTTTAAAAGAGTCGCTAAATTGTTGTCTCTTTATAGTTGGTAAAAAAGAATTAATCTGATCAGAACTTAGTAACTGCCTTGATTTGTTAAGTGCCATTGGGGTTAAAAAGATGGATAAAATTAAATATAGAATCAAAATTAAAATAGAAGCAGATAAAACTAAGTTAACAATTTTGATTTTTTTTACGCCTGATGTCCACAAAATTACAAATTCATTATCTTGTAAATGTTTAAGCATAAAGATCATAGTAGCTATGAGAAATGAAAGTGGTATAAATTTTGGCAAAATTCCAAAAAGATTAAGAAATGAATATTTAAAATACGTTGAAACGGGATATCCGCTATCAACTATCAGATCTAAAAAACTTACAGCTCTTACTGTTAGAGCTATTATTGATAATCCGAATAAAACAACAAAAAATGTTTTGAGTATCTCAATAAAAAAGTTTTGATAAATTTTATTTTGAAACATCTTAATATATTGTATATAAATAATGCATCCGTTTAATAAATTCAACTAATGGTTTAACTATGACTAATTTTCCATTGAAAACAGTTATATTCAGACGTATATACCTCAAGATCTAGTCAACTATATTAAAATTTATGTCTGTTAAAATAAATTATTTAAATAAAATATTAGGAGATTACTCAAAAAATCTCGTGCTATTTTCTAATGAAAAGTTCAACTCAAACGGACTAAAAAAATATTTTAAAAATGATGAATATCAATATATTCAAGATTTGCTAAAAACAAGTGACTTAAAAAAGAAAATTCTTTCATTCGATATTAATTCAAAAAAAAAAATAATTTTAATATCTTTAAAAAATAATTTAAAAAACTCCGATATCGAGAATTTAGGAGCAGATTTTTTTAAACTTATAAATCATGGTAAGAACAAAGAATATATTATTGCCTCTGATACTATTGAGAAGAAAAATAATAATTTATTAGGATATTTTCTTCACGGTCTCAAATTAAAATCATATGAATTTAAAAAATATAAAACAAAAAAAGAAGATAGAACAATTTTAGTTTCTATAAGTGGAAAAAAAAACAAGCCAACAGCGCAACAACAACTCAGGTTTAAAGCACTGGAGGAAGGAACTTTTTATGCAAGAGACTTAGTTTCTGAACCCGGGAATGTATTACACCCAGACGAATATGCTAAAAGATTAAACTCTCTTAAAAAAGATGGTTTAAAAGTAAAAGTTTATGACGAAAAAAAACTGAAAAAGCTTGGAATGTACGCACTGTTGGGAGTGGGTCAAGGAAGCATAAGAGGCTCTTATCTCGTAACGATGGAATGGAACGGTGCTAGAAATAATTCTAAGCCTTTAGCTTTTGTTGGTAAAGGAGTTTGTTTTGACACAGGAGGCTATTCTCTTAAACCAGCAAAATTTATGGAGGATATGACTTACGATATGGCAGGATCTGCAACTGTGGTAGGGCTAATGAAAAATTTAGCAATAAGAAAAGCAAAAATTAATGCAGTTGGTGTAGTGGGGCTTGTAGAAAATATGGTAAGTGGAAACGCACAAAGACCTGGAGATATTGTAAAATCTTACAGTGGAAAAACTATTGAAATTTTAAATA
>MDTC01036418.1_pt1 | contig 26733 bp, 15 predicted proteins | sample 811181 | NCBI WGS metagenome assembly MDTC01 (sample SAMN05326644, study PRJNA326480) | marine metagenome | isolation source: seawater | place: Pacific Ocean: North | collected 2011
AGATAAGAGGGTTTGAATCATGTGGGAGGTAATGAACCATTTTGGCTATCCTCACCAATATCCGTCGCATTAAATCAAATCGATTCTAACTTAGATGAACTTTTCATGATAGACGATGTCTATTATATGCAGGCACATTATGAGACAATTATGTCGGCCAAAGATGACGATGTTTTGCGTCTTAACAACTTGCTTTCAACAGGCCAATCAATAACAGGCGCTGCGAAAATTGTAAACGTGTCGTGTTCAATCGCTCAACGCCTCAAGAGGAAAAATCACCAATCGAGCTATTCACAAGGTGACTTAAACTTGACAAAGAGCGTTCTCGGAGAGAACGCAGCAACTTTACAAGTGGCCAGTGGATCTATGAGTCATAAATTTCAACTGAGGGTTCGACATGCTTAGAGCGTTTTATTGGCGCCTTAATCTTGGTCTCAAGAAAATCAAATCAAATCGGCTTAGGAATAAACTCGGCAATAATATCAAAGCCATCATCACGAATAGTGAAAACGGTTTATTCGCAGTTGACCCAGAGGACCTTGAAGTAGGCCAAAAGTTGCGTTCTGGTGGATTTGGTATTGAAGAATTGCAACGATTAAAGAAATTCATCGACGATAAATCCAAAGTTTTGATTGTTGGAACGCACATCGGTTCGTTAGCAATACCGCTTTCAAAACATTGTAAGGAGGTGACGGCGATTGAAGCAAATCCGAACACCTTTGAATTACTAGAAATAAATCTCCACCTAAACAATGCTAAAAACATTACACCACACAACATTTTTGCTAATGATTCTCATGAAAAAGTAGAATTTCTACTCAACACAGTAAACTCAGGGGGAAGTAAAAGGAAACCAAAAAAGAGCAGTTTCCTATATGATTATGACAACCCAGAGATTATTGAATTAGAATCTCACAAACTTGACGATTATTTGCCTAACCATGATTATGATCTCATTCTACTAGACATAGAAGGGTCTGAGTACTTTGCAATGAAAGGTATGAAAGACATTCTATCTAATTGTAAAACATTAGTTGTTGAATTCCTGCCACATCACCTAAAGAATGTTGCAGATATCGATGTTGAAACTTTCCTCTCAGTTTTACCTGGTCATTTTACCAAATTTGAATTGCCAAATAATAAGCAAGAACACAACATTTCAGAGGTCAAGACAGTACTCCAGAAAATGTATGACTCAAACATTGGCGAGGATGGAATAATATTCACTTCGAATTAGAAATTAATTCAGATACATGTGAGATTTAGATTTTTGAGATTTCTAAACTATGAACTACTCATGAATAATCAGTTCACTCGTTACGGCGGATGAATGCTGCACCAAGTAGAGCAAGAGTTCCGATAATGGCGGTGAAACCAAGGACTATTGAACTATCCTCTTCAAAATATAATTTCCAAATCTGTGTAACATAGAAAGCCATACGATTTCAGTAAAATGACTCGCCCAATGAGTTGCATCAGCCCAATAACAGTGACGCACTGCAGTGTTCTTTGGTAAGTATTGCTCACGCTCAACCCTTTACCGCTCCAGTATCTGCTATGCTGGCTTCAGCGACTACTGTTGACTTTGAGCGTACTGCATAGCGTACTGTTGAGCGTAAGCGGCAGCAGTCTGAGCATCGTAGCCTTGTGAAGTGAATTGCTGGTAGTATTGCTGGTATACTGCGTCGTCCATGACTGGGGCTGCTGCTGCTGCCGGAGCTGCTGCTGCTGAGGCTTGAGCAGCATATTGTTGGGCATAAGCACGTGCAGTTTCCTCAGGGTATCCTTGGGCAATCAATTGCTGAACATATTGTTCGGTCTGGTCAATAACACCACCAAAGCCGCTATCAGTCATTGAGAAATCCTTCGAATTGTCTTCAGAACCCTTGCGTAAGAAGAACATAGTTCCAACCAATATCATGAGAACCAGTGCGCCAAGAGCAAGTGGCAATGCAAGACCAGCAAACGCTCCTTCAGCGGAATCTCCACTGGAGTCGGCTTGAGGTTTACTCCATTCACCATCTGCAAACGTCCAAGCGCCTGACCACTGACAGTCTCCATCTGAATCGAGAATGAATTCTCCACCATCAGCGAGAGCTTCGGGTGGTGCTTCAAGTCCTTGACATGCTGCTAACTGGAATTCTTGCCACTTCACAATCACGTGTCGTTCATCAGGTGCTTGTCCTTCGTAGATCCGGATAAAGACCCGTTGACTCACTGACTTGTTGGTATAGAAGTCTTCTAGAGACAGAGTGAGAGAGAATGTGTCTCCGTCACCTAGTCCAACCTTGGTCTTCGCCCAAGTTTCATCGTTTTCCATATTGAACTTGTCAATAGCACTCGCTGAGAAACTGTCCTCCATGAACGCAATTTCGACATAAACATCATTTTGCGTTTCTGCACCAGACAGCACAGTACCAGATACGGTGATGGTTGGAGATACAACTCGAGAATTGTTCAAATCAACATCAAGTTGGACTACTGGTTCATCATCACCGAAATCATTCGCTACAACAACGAAGTACATCCGATGCTTCTCTGAGAATTTATCGGCTCCATCATAAACCACAAGTTCGACTCGAATTTCAGTATTCGAGACTCCCGTTGCGTCAGTTGTAATGTTTCTGAACGTGTAGGCAAACAACCCATCACTCGCCGCTGTCTGAACAAAATCATGCCCTTCGATAGCGAAATCATCGTCTCCATACGGTGCATCAAACAGTACCTTCCATTCGTAGCGTTCAATGCCATTTCCTTCAAGGGCATCCGCATCCGATGAATTCCCTGCGTCGAGGTAAATCGTAACTTCTGCATCGTTTTCATTCAAACGAATTTGATGAACATCCCATTCTTTCGACTGAATTGTATTTGTGCCTAAGAATGACACTTGATTTGCATACGCATCTCGCATGTCAATCTGTGCATCTGCGGTAGGTCGGGAAGCGTCAGCATAAACATCGTTGGTTTCTACGGTTACCATAATCACTCGGGAATGGCCCAAATCATCGTGAAGGATGAGTTTGATATCCCAAGTTTCGCCTTGAGTACATTCAGTCGCTGAAGAAAGATCTTTCTTACAGAAACTCATTGTTGGATTTGTAATGCTGGTGTGGTCTGTACCACTCGCCATCGTTTCTTCGTCCCATGAGGTCGGGCCATCCAAAATCCAGTCTGCCTGAAGTGTCTCGGCTGTATCAGAAACGAAGGAGAAAGTTATCTCTGCATCGCTCTTCATGTAGTGTTTCTCGTAACCACCAGTACTCGCATCGTTCTCAGGGGTAACCCCGTTAATTTTAATGTCTAATCCGTCACCTAAAACTCCAAACCCATCCGGATAAGGAGTCACTTGGTACTTGAGCATGTTTCCAAGAAGAGGCAGAGTACTACTGTTCGCACGATCAGAAACTGCTTCGACATCCATTGTAGTGACAATAAGGCCTCCCGACTGATAACTGCAAACGCCCAGAATAGTAGCTTTTTGGTCAGCAGGAGTTCCGTCTTGTCGAATGATTCTCTGGAATGTTCCATCTCGCTTTGATTCACTGAAACCGCCGCAAATCTCTGGGACGTTCTTGGCACTTTGTGAAGTGGTATCTAGGACTGCCGTAGCAACGGTCTTGGCATTATCAAAACCTTGGAATGCTGCCAAATCTACATTGTCCATAAATGGATGATAAGGATCTGCAAAGTCTGTTTCTGAGAAAGTTATTGGAGAATCACCAAGATTCTTGTTCGTGATTGACAATCCAAAAGGAAGTCGGCCAGGTAATCCGTCATTTGTGCCATACACCTGAGAGCCCTGAGGGCCCAAATGAGCCTGAATTGTTCCACCTGCGTACATGAAGCCTTCAAGGGTGTCCTTATTCGCAGTCGTACCTAACTTCTGGAAGTATCCTTTACCATTACCATTCTCACTGATATCTTTAGCAGTGTCATAAGTCACCCACGGCAAGACAATCTTGTCGTAATGAGTGAACCATCCACTGTCAAAGTAGGTATCCCAATCGTTGATCTCATATTGAGTATATGTCATACCAAGTATGTCAAGGTCCTGCTTGATTTTCGTGGTAATTGTAGGTCCAAGTATTGCGACATCAATTGTATCTGCAAATGCGGCATGGAAGTATCGAACATTGCCGGATGGGTTCCCATTGGCAAGTTCAGCTGAAAAACTGATGTTGTACTTGTGTCCATCAACCCACCCGTTCCACGGAGTGAATGTGACATCAACTACTTCCTGTCTATCTAGTGGTTGAGATGGCCCAGCCGTGGTGCTGTGGGCGATGGAATTATCTGTCATGTCGAATATATCCATGTTGAAAATGTAGTCACCTGGAAGAACGCCGTTGCGCGCTCGTATGGTCCAATCATGGGTCAAAGAACTGTCAATAGGCATCACACATTCCAAGGTGTTATCCTTCAAGCAACCCAATGAATTTGGTGTTTCTAGAACAATATTAACAGACTCAACATCGAAGATAACAGTCTTTCTGTTGTTTGATGTTGACAGTTCATCATCATTAAACCAAGATTTACCGGGTATAGTATTATCAAATATTGTTTCGATTTCAATCTTGTAAACACCACCAACAAATTCATGGTTACCTAGCACGCTGGTTGCACTCTGTTGAGCATCAACATTGGTGCGGGATACTGTGTATGAATTGTCTTCATAGAAGGTGAATTCCTGCAGCGAGATATTGTTGAAACCAATACCCTTGAATCCATCATTCATTCCGTTACGACCATCATCGTCGGATTGGAATTCGAAGTTAATATCAACCGTTGAACCTTTGAGGTCAATACATTCGGTCCCCCATGTGTCACTAGGGCCGGTAACGTTGTAGACATACAAGTGAGTCAAATCGATACTTGAGGTTATCACAAGGCCATTTGTATTGAAGAACAAAGCGCCGGGGGATGATCCGTCAGTCGACCTTTCATCGCCAATGAAAGTAATTTCATCCGTATCAAATGGCTCAGTCTCATTTACGATGTTGTCTTCATTTTCATCCACTTGACATGTCCCGTCTTCGTTGTAATCATTCCACTGACCGAAAAGGTAGTATTCGTAGGATGAACTGCCGCGTATGGCATCAAGAGTGATTACTGCATAGTCGCCAGGGGCCTCGATGGAGGTCTGATCTGCACCGACTGTGTAGAACGTGTCTGCATAATGCTCAAAGTTCAACGAAACGAAATCTCCAGACAAGGAGGTCAAGTCAACATCTGGGATTGTCAGTGACTCGTTCCAAGCATCTCCATACCCTCGGGAGCCTGTGTCGCATGGGTGTCCAAACCAGTATGCTGCACTGTCGAAGATAATATCTTGGCAAGGCACACTTGAATCGTTGTAGACTGCACCTTTAGCAGGTTGGTTCTCAGTGTAAATAATTCCATCAGCTCCACCTTCAAAAGATTCCGTACAGTTAGTTCGAGATGCACCGCAGAGGATGCTCGAAGGATCGGCGTTGAAGACGGTCGCCACGATATCAAAATCAACGGGCGTATTTCCGTAGTTGTTTGTAGTTACTTCAATGTCGAAAAGACCTTCTGGATACAATCCTCCTGGATTGAAATATTCAAGTTGTTCAACCATCGGGTCGTAAAGATTGAATGGCGTCACATAAGCGATTAATTCATCGTTTTGGCTCTGCTCATCCCATGAATTTCCAGAGAGAACAGCAGAGATTCGATATGTTGTATCGTTCAGCAAGTCGGCGGTAATTGAGGTAGTATATTCTTGACCCGGTCCAAGGTTGTTAAGCGGTACGGGAGCCTGTTGTTCTTGTGGATTTGGTTCAAACGCAGTTGTTTGTTTGTAAATTTTGAGATTGTCAACTGCATAACCGTCTCTTCCACTCCAAAGAGATTCATTATCATCAGAGATTGAACCTTCAAATCCCGTTCGAAGTCTAAATCGAATATCGACGGTTTCTCCAGCCCACGGACTGAGGTCGAATTCACCAACGCCGTTTTGACTGAAACTGTCCCATCCATAGTATGTGCCAAACGAATAGACATTGTAATAGTAAGTTCCTTCGGGTGAACCACGCCAATTGTCTTGTTTGTTCGTTCTGTCGCCATCAAATCCACCCCACATCGAATCGCTGGATGCACAGGCACCATCAAGTTGTGCGCTTTGAGGACATGCGATTGTCGACCATCCAGTCTCTGTACTGCCGACTTCAATCATTGCGAGATCATCCCAAACATCATTAGCAAGGAATTGTCCATTTTGAGCAGATCCTAACACACCATGGCCTAAGTGTCGGAATAAATCGACACTCATGAATGCACGATCGGAACCACTAAGGTCAACATCTTGCAAAATCATTGCATCGTCCCAGTTCTTTCCGTATCCCGTCCATGTAGCACCGGTTGAATTGGTGTCGTAGTATCCCGCCCACATGAAATCAGTGGGGTTGTTGTAATTCGCATCTACATCAGGTGCTGTCAGACGTGTCTCTCGAGATTCTGCTTCACCTGCTGGGCCATAATCGAAATCGTATTCATCATCGCTTTGGGTGTGATTTTTTTCTTCGTGCCACATTGTGGATTGGTCGACGTATTCTTCGAATGCCCAGGTACATCCTGCACAAGCTGCCTTGTTCTCAGGCGCATCCCAATCCATCTCGTAGACTGTTGTGTTGGTTGAGTTTGCAGAATCGACTACCTGCAGTTTAACGTCAAGGGTTGCTTGTTGCCCGTTCAGAACATTCATTCCGGTATTGGTGACAGTAATTTCGATGTCACGGGTACCCTCTCCAACTATGCCGAAGAACTCATCAACAGGAGAAATATCAACGCCGGAAACGGACAAATCTAGATTATCCATTTCAATGACAGAAACGGTATCGTATTGCCCCTCCCAACCAAAGTTATCTCTCCACCCATTGGAGAACCGCCAGTTGGTGTGACCGATTACAAGGTCATCAGCTGAACCACTAGCACCAGCAAGTTGCCCCACATCCACGACGCTCGGCCGGCGACCGGCTGCATAGGACAATGGGCTCAAATGTCCACCGTTTCCGTCAGAAAGGGTAACTTGAACTGATGTCGGGAAGTTGAGGTAGAATGAGGAGGTTGAGCCACCAGCAGAATCTGTTGTGTTGAGTTGATATGCCAGAGTTGGGTTGACGAAATCTGGCTCCTGGTCACCATTAAGGTCTGAAACCGCAACATTCCATGAAAGGTATGGGCCAAAGTAAGCGAGGCTCGGAGTTGTCCACGTACCTACAGATGTTGCAGTTACATACGTGACATTCTCAAGATTGCCATCGATCAAAACCATTGCGTCAATCACATCGTCTCCATCCATATCGCCGATAGCAAAGTCCGAGGAAGTGTCTGTATTCATGTTGATAACATGGGAGTTAATTGGCGGATTTGTAGCACTGAAAGTGTATGTAGCAGGGTATGAATTGGTAAGACAACTGTATTCGATGATGGTCATGTTATCATCGTGACCTGGATTGGTAACCTGGTTCGCGTTGTAGTCAACACCTTGTCTACGCTGGAGCCAAATATCATCATCTGTACAGGTTCCTGTAATGCCAACTGTTTCGGTTTCTCCCCAGTCACCAATCTCGATGTTTTGGTAGACGTTTTGTTGGGATGAGCCAAGAGTAGTAATCGTTCCTTGAGTACTTGAGGTAATTGGCCCTCGATACAAGACCACACGCTGAGATGAAAGGTCGGTAAGTAAATCCAAAACATAGATGTCGTCATTACCGTCTTGGTCTGCATCTCCAACTGCCAAATCAAATGCGTAGAAATGCGTGAAACGTTCACCGATGCTCCAGGTTTTCTCATTGCAGCCACCGTTTTCGATGATGGTTACGTTTCCTGGCTCTCCTGCAGGCGCACCGTTATCGTCGGTCTTGAAGGGATTGTTTCTTTGAAAGATAACAATGTCAATCGCAGAATCGCCCGTAAATTCCCCTACTTCTACGGATTGAACATTCGAAAACTCATCCCAATCTGCATTTCGGCTTGTGTTCTTTGAGACCCAAATATCTTGGCGCTCCGAGAAATCACCGGTGCCATCATTCCAAAGAATGCTGATGGTGTGCGTACCGTCGGTTGCAACAGCGAGGTCGTTGTGCCCATCACAATTAAAATCACCAATTGCAACATCGTGAGGATCACGGTTGGTCGTATACGAACGAGCCACTGATGCGCTTGCTGTGGAAGCAATCGCTGCAGTCGTCGAAAGTAACATCAGCATGACGAGAAACATGCTTAGGGCGCGGCTCTTGAGGTGGTTGTTCTTGGAAGACATCAACATCACTAGCCTCCCCAACCTCTGTTGCACTTTAATTCCTTTGCTTTCAGGTTCTCTTAAGAAAACTTTCAAATCAAGTGCAGCACAACGAATAGTAATTAAAAAAAGAGTATTGGCCCAAATTGAACAAACGCAATAAAGAAGTCGTTAAGATTAACCAAATTTACCCGACAGCCATCGTGGAGACGGACCCCATCCAGTGGCATCTCCTCCGTGAACTTTGACTAGTTTTCCTGCAGAGAAAAGAGATTCGAGCCAAACTTCGAGTTTGGTACCTTCACGACCGCCTAGACGTTTGCTGGCAATCTCTTCGATATCTTCGGTTTTGAGTGCTGTGATGCCATAATCACGAACAACAAGATTGAGCAATTCACGCAACCAAGCTTCAGCCATAGGATCAACGCTCATGGCACCTTGAACAGGACGAGGAGGTTCCATCTCCTCAAGTGCCTCCATCAATTCGATTGGGTCCGGGCGTATCGGCGCTTCAAGTCCGAGTGATTCCAGTTCTTCGCCCAAATTAAGTTGCCCAATCGGGCGACGTACCACAGGTATTCGGGATGGATCGGGCGTCGGCCCCATGTCGCGTGGTTTTTCGTTGTTTGAGTTCGCTCCTTGTGGAGAGAATTCTTCATCGGAATACGTAGGAATATCAATTCCAGAAGTATTGGTGGCCCGTACTTCTGAAGCAATGGGCATCGACCACCCTACACCTCCTAAATCGAGCTCTTTGGTTCGTTTTTTGACCCATGAGGCCTCACCTTCAATCATGACATGAACATCATGTTCATCAGCACGGAACCGGTAACGAACTTGACCTTTCAACTCAACCATAGTGTCACCATTCCATACTGTATATTCAATGTACGCATCCTAAAACATTAATCTTCTTTTGCAAGTTGGCGAAGAACCGTATGTAGAATTCCGCCGTTACGATAGTATTCCACTTCAACTGGAGTGTCAAGACGAACTTGTGCTTCAAACGTAGACGTGTTTCCAGTTGGATGCCGTGCAGTGACGGTGAGATTTTGTAACGGTTGAACATCATCGGTAATTGGAATTGTAAATGATTCTGTTCCATCAAGCCCCAAGGATTCATGAGATTCTCCTTCTGTAAAAGTCATCGGTAAAACTCCCATACCGACCAAGTTGGACCGGTGAATTCTCTCAAAAGATGTGGCTATGACTGCTTCAATCCCAAGTAAATACGTTCCTTTGGCCGCCCAATCTCTAGACGAACCTGTTCCGTACTGGCTGCCGGCTAAAACCACTTTAGGGCCGGAATATGAGTGTGCTGCATCATAAACTGATACGACTTCACCAGTTGTAAAATCGGAGGCAAATCCACCCTCTGTGCCCGGAGCCATTTGATTTCGGATTCGCACATTGGCAAAAGTACCTCGCATCATGATTTCGTGATTGCCCCGTCGGCTTCCAAAAGAATTGAAGTCGGCTTTTTCGATTCCTCGTTCTACCAGCCATTTTCCAGCCGGGCCGTTCGCTGGGAATGAACCAGCTGGAGAGATATGATCTGTCGTGATAGAATCACCCAATTTTAGCAGAACACGAGCCTCTTCAATGCTAGAAATTGGTTCTGGTTGTGGAGATAAGCCGGAAAAGAATGTCGGAAGACGGATGTAGGTTGAATCTTTTTGCCAAGGATAAAGCGGACTTGGCTCTGAAGGTATGCTGTCCCAGCGAGGTTCGTTCATTGCATCAGCATATCGCTGCCGGAACATTTCGGGGGTAATGACTGTCATGGCTTCACTCAACTGTTCTTCACTTGGCCAGATGTCCTTCAGCATAACTGGAGAACCGTCTGTTGAGTAACCCACGGGCTCTGTTGCAAGGTCCACCTCAAGATTTCCAGCCAAAGCGTACGCAACAACAAGAGGAGGACTTGCAAGGTAAGACGCCTTGACTTTACCGTGGACCCGTCCCTCAAAATTTCGGTTACCTGAGATAACTGAACCTACAATGAGGCCCGCCTCATCTATTGCAGAATCAATGACCTCGGGGAGAGGCCCAGAATTCCCAATACACGTCGTGCAACCATAACCAACAACATTGAATCCAAGAGCATTGAGATCTTCTTGGAGCCCCGATGCTTCGTAATATTCTGTAACAACTCTGCTTCCCGGAGCAAGGGAGGTCTTGACCCATGGTTTGACTTCCAAGCCGTGAGCGCGTGCGTTTCGGGCCAAAAGTCCTGCTGCAAGCATAACACCAGGGTTTGAAGTGTTGGTACATGATGTAATTGCGGCAATAACTACGTCTCCGTGGTTTAAATCAAAGGTTTGACCGTCTTTAGTAACTAAAGCGCCGTTAGAAAGTTGGTCGTTAGTTAATCCATGACCGTGGTGACCCAACTCATGAGTTAGCGATTCGATGAAATGCTGCTTCATGCTGGATAGGTCAACCCTGTCTTGAGGCCTCTTTGGCCCGGCTAAAGCAGGTTGAACACTCGACAAATTCAGTTCTAATGTTGCAGTATACGACTTCTCTTTGGAGTCGGAAGAATACCACAAGCCTTGTGCTCGAGCATAGGCTTCTACACCTTCAATCGAAGATTGTTCACGTCCGCTCAATCTCAGATATTCAAGAGTCCGTTCATCAACTGGGAAAAAGCCACATGTCGCCCCATATTCTGGCGCCATATTTGCGATTGTAGCACGGTCTGCTAGGGTAAGTTCAACCATGCCTGGGCCGAAGAATTCAACGAATTTTCCAACAACACCATGCTCACGAAGAAGTTCAACGATGCGTAGCGTCATGTCCGTAGCGGTAACTCCAGGATTCAACGAACCTGTGAGGCGCATGCCGACAACATCCGGGGCCAACATGTAGATTGGTTGTCCGAGCATGACTGCTTCGGCTTCAATTCCACCAACACCCCATCCTAAAACTCCCAAGCCATTAACCATGGTCGTGTGGGAGTCGGTTCCTACAAGCGTATCTGCGAGCCAAATGCCGTCCTCTTGACGAGCAACACTGGCCAGATACTCAAGGTTAACTTGGTGAACAATTCCTCTGGATGGAGGCACTGCTTGGAAGTTATCCAAAGATTGTTGACCCCATTTTAGGAAAGTGTATCGCTCCATATTGCGGTGATATTCAATGTCAAGGTTCAGTTGAAGAGCGTCGCTATGACCTCCGTCTATATCGACTTGAACCGAATGGTCAATTACCAAGTCAACTGGAACTTGTGGGTTGACTTTCTCCGGGTCTCCGCCCATTTCTACCATTGCATCTCGTAGAGCAGCCAAATCGACAACCGCTGGAACTCCGGTAAAGTCTTGTAGAATTACTCTTGATGGACGGAATGGAATTTCGCTGCGTTCCCCATTCGGTTTCCAACCTGCGATATTTTGAATATCTTCATCACGGACCAAGAAACCATCGTTACCTCGAAGCGCCCCCTCGAGTAGAATCCGTATTGAGTAAGGCAAATCAGTGGTGTCAATGCCGTTCTCGTCTAGGCCATCGAGCGCGAAATATTCGCCGCCAACAGAAAGGGCTCTGCGAGCGTTGTATGGGTCTAGGGTCGTCATGTCACCTCCGACTAGGCACATGTCTATGAACACAACCCCTACTGAACATCAAATTGCGCGTCAAAAAAGTGCTCACCAGAACTGATACCATGGAGTTGTGATTTCTCCAAACGTTGCGCTGTTCAATGAGACAGTGTTAACAGGGGTGCTACCCGAACTACCCCCGGTTGGAACTGCATCAATTTGGTCAACGACACCTTGGCCGGCGACAACTTTCCCAAAGACGGTGTGTACACCGTCCAAATGACTGGGCGTTGAACCTGGAGAGACAATGAAGAACTGTGAGCCTCCTGTATTCGGATCATTGGTCTTAGCCATCGAAAGAACATACGGCTCGTGAACAAGCCCGTTGTTCGCTTCATCAGGTAATGTCCAATCAGTCATAGGACAATCTGTAGAGGATGAGGATGCTGCACCATTACAATATCCGGACCAAACTACGGCATGACCACCCGTGCCGTCTGAACGCTCAAAGTCGCCACCTTGGAGCATGAAATCCTTAATAATTCTATGATAGATCGTATTGTCATAGTAACCGCCCGAAACAAGTTCTTTGAAATTCTCGACGTGCATAGGAGCTTCGTCTGCGTACAATTCAATGGTGACTTCACCCGTTTTTTGCAGGCCGGATTCATCGGTCCACGACATCTCAAAAATAACTTGGTCGCTCGAACTTGTCGTATTTGCTAGGAATCCTAGGCTGGCAAGAATGAGTAGTAATGCTGCGCCAAAAGCAAACACCCCAGCCAAAGTTGGGGTTCCGTCGTTAAGAAGACGCGGAATCGCACTTTCGCTAATTCCTTTATCCTGCATTTCGTTCAGAACATCGTTGTACGTAGAATTCGATTGCTTGTCCTTAGGATTCATCTTGACTGAATCCCGTAAAAGAGATGCGGCTTTTCTATAATCTGACTTCGAACGCGTACGCTGGGCAATTTTGTAAGTTGCCTCTCCAGCAATACGAAGCGTGGTTGGATGAGAACCAATGGCATCAACCTCTCGGAGAACCACGAGGGCGCCTTCAGGTTTGCCTTGAGTAATCGACTTCTCGGCCTTTGTCCATGCTTTTTTGCGCTTTTCCTCGGCGTTAAACGGGTTGTTTTTGCCAACTTTTTCAGCAGCAGAAGTCGCATTGTCTGATTTGTCCGCCATGGTAGCGCCACATGGCAGAAGGTTTTGAGCGTCGCGCATGACTATCAAGAAAGAGAATTCAAAATGCGGCGTATTTTCACAATTGTGCATCAACATGTTCAAAGAGTGTATGTGAAACCCCATTATTCGGGGGAGTCTGTGTTCGCACAGTGAACTCTAGGGAGACACACACAATGGAAACCATTGCAAACGACTTCACCATTAACATAGCAACTGCAAACGGTACAGGTTCGCAATCAGCAAATCTGATTTTACTTCAATCCTTATTCGAAATGGGCGTTCCTGTTAGCGGAAAAAATATGTTTCCATCAAACATTTCTGGCCTACCAACATGGTATATTGTGCGACTTTCAGACCACGGATACCAAGCTCCAGGCAATCGTACGCACATCCAAGTGTTGGTCAACCCTGCTACATGGCATGAAGACTTAGAAAGCCTCGAACCTGGCTCCGTCGTAATATGGAACGAGAATGCTAAAATGGAAATGACTCGAGATGACGTGATTTCCTATCCGGTGCCCATGTCATCACTTGCTCGAAAAATTAATCCGAAAATTGCCAAACTAGTCACCAATATCATCTATGTTGGCGTCCTAGCGGAAGTGCTCGGCATCGACCAAGCAGAACTTGAGGCTGCAGTTGCTAAACAATTCAAAGGTAAGGCTACAGCAATCGAACTCAACATCACTGCACTAGGCCTCGGCCGGGACTATTTCAAGGAAAATCTCTCCAAGAACGATCCCTATGTCGTTGAAAAGAGAGTTATTGAAAAGCCTCAATTCTTCATCGAAGGAAACGAGGCCGTCGCCCTAGGCTGCATATTTGGCGGAGTTCAAATGCTGGCATGGTACCCAATCACTCCCTCGTCATCTGTTGCGGAAGGCATCATTGGCTACATCCCACAACTGAGAACTGATGACGATGGCAACGCAACATGTGCTGTGATTCAAGCCGAAGATGAATTGGCTGCAGCGGGCATGGTATTAGGCGCAGGTTGGGCTGGTGGCCGGGGCATGACTGCAACTTCAGGACCCGGTATCTCACTCATGCAGGAATTTATCGGCCTGGGATACTTTGCTGAAATACCATCGGTATTTTGGGATGTGAACCGAGTTGGTCCGTCAACAGGCCTACCTACACGCACTCAGCAATCTGACATTACGATGTTATACGAAGGAAGCCACGGAGATACGCAACACATCGTACTCATTCCCGGAACTGTCGAAGAATGCTTCGAATATGGATGGAGAGCCTTCGATTATGCTGAACGCTTCCAAACCCCCATATTTGGACTAAGTGACTTGGACCTTGGTATGAACAGATGGGCATGCAGTGGCTTTGAATACCCAGATCAAGATATGGATCGGGGGAAGGTAGTTCGTGAACGAGACGTGTTTGAGGCATTCGAAGAATTTGGCAGATACCTTGATGTTGACGGCGATGGAATACCTTACCGTACCTTGCCCGGCTCCGGCATGGACCCAATTCTCTACAGAGGGACTGGACACAATCCAAAAGGTGTTTATTCAGAAAAACCTCATGATTATTACGACTTAATGCAGAGGCTTCGACGTAAAATTGACGGCGCACGAGATGAATTGCCTGCCCCAATGTTACGGGAAGAAGAGGAATGTGAAATTGGAATTATTTACTTGGGAAGTATGGAAAATACGATTCAAGAAATCGATGATATTTTAGAATCAACCGGAATCAAAGTGAGTCAATGCCGAATTCGTGCTCTTCCGTTGCACAGTGAAGTAGAACAATTCATCCGACGGCATAAAACCACAATCGTGCTTGAAATTAATCGAGACGGTCAATTGTATGGAATTCTAAGAAAGGAGTTGCCCAATGAATTGATTCCTAAAGTATTTTCAGTCGCATACAGTGATGGAGTTCCTCCGCGTGCTGGAATATATGCAGAACGTATTCTTGAAACCCTAGAGGAGGCGAAAAAATGAGCGAACGACCAAAGCGGGCTGCACGCCCAGTCAAACTCAATGTATTGAACGAACCAAAGGACAGTTACACCGGCGGTAAATCTTCCCTGTGCCCAGGATGCGGCCACGATCAAATCTCCAATGTCATTATTTCTGCTGCTTGGGAAAATGGTATTGAACCCCATCGTGTTGCTAAAATGTCAGGTATTGGTTGTTCATCCAAAACTCCAGCCTATTATCTTGGTCAATCTCACGGATTTAACACCGTCCATGGTCGAATGCCATCGGTAACGACTGGTGCTTATGCCATCAACAAAGATTTGTTGTACATCGGTGTTTCTGGCGATGGAGATTCTGCTTCGATTGGTATCGGGCAACTTATACACGCTATCCGTCGCAATATGGACATGGTGTACATCGTTGAAAACAATGGAGTATACGGTCTTACAAAGGGACAGTACTCTGCAACGGCAGACATCGGCTCGAAAAAGAAAAAGGGAGCACCAAACAAGACACAGCCCATCGATTTGTGCGCGCTTGCGATCAATCTCGGCTGCACCTTTGTTGCTCGTTCGTTCTCAGGCTCAAAGAAACAATTGGGTGCCTTGCTAAAAGCTGCAATGTCTCACAAAGGTTTTGCTTTGATTGACGTCATCAGCCCGTGTGTCACCTTCAACAACAACGATGAATCAATGCGCTCCTATGGTTATGTAAAAGAAAACGAAATGACACTCCATATGACAGATTACATCCCACATTTCAACCCGGTTGAAGAAATTGAAGTCCCCGATGGACACTTCAGAGATATTACACTTCACGATGGCTCAGTCATTCGTCTAGAGACAATTTCTGCTGAGCACGACCCAGGCAATGCGGTGGCTGCCCTCACAGCCTTACATGAGGCAGAATCAAATCAAAAGCACGTAACAGGATTGTTGTATTTTGACAGTTCAAAGCCATCTTTAGCAGAAGACCTCGGCTTGGTAGATGTTCCCCTGGTGGATGTTCCCAACGAAACGCTTCGACCAAGCAGGGAGACCCTTGACAAAATCAATGCTGCACTACACAGCTAAGCCGTAGATGGATGTGATGAAAATGAACGTAGTACCAACCTTGGTTGGACTACTGCTGTTTGCTGGCGTCATGTTCGTTATCATCCGCTCTAGACAAAAAAAGAGTCGGCTTCTAAGCGCAGTTGCAAGAAGAGAAAAACACGCCCCCAGAGATTCAATTCTTCCTCGAAGACTCAACTCAAGAGGAGAACAGATTGTAGAAAAGTACGAAGATTCAAATCAAACTACTGATGCTGGTTTGAAGCCTCAAGACAATGATGAGACAGTAGAGGACCATACAGCAACCGTCGTTGGGTCAAGTCGACAAGTCAATCAACTGGATGAAGAAGAAAAATCTGAATACGCTCAAAGAGATAAGGCTCGGGACGAGCATCTGCTCTCGCTTAGTTTGCTCGTTGAAGATTTATTTGTTGATGAATCAGTAATTGAAGAAGAATCACATGCCGGAAAAAATGATCAGTCGGCGGTTTACGAAGTTACTGAGAATTCAAGTATTGAACTGCGAACATCATGGATTGAGCAAAACGAACAGCCATTAGACGAACATGCATCTCTTGTTGGACAAGAAGAAATCGGTAGCGGCATACAAAATCTTGACGCCGAATCCATCGTAAATGACGACATAGAAGAACGCCTTGAACGAGAGGGGGGTAAAACCGGTGAAGTTCAAATTTCTCTTACTTGGGACGATTTCAACGATTTAGATTTACACATATTTTGCCCTTCAGGTGAGAGAATCTATTTCAACAATAAAACCAGTGAATGCGGTGGTGAATTAGATGTGGACATGAATGTTCGACCTACGAGTGACAAAGCAGTTGAAAATGTGGTATGGGTCAAAAATGCACCGGCTGGAAAATACAAAGTTGGAGTACATTTTTACAAACATCATGAGAAACAAGATACGACGCCGACATGTGATTTTAGACTTCGATCGACGATTCACGGAAAAATTCGGGACTATTCCGGTTCAATAACACATGGTCAAGCAATGCAAATGGTAACGAGTTTCACGTTGAACAGCGTAGCAAAAGTTCAGTAAACCCTCCCCATGAGTTTCCTAACCAATCGCCGTAAAAACGACCTCTTTGGCCTTTCACAGAGTCCAAGACGCCAATCTAGTTCACCAGCCTTTTCAAACTTCAAAAGTTCCTCAAACCCACCAATCCATTCCTCGTTTATGAAAATTTGAGGTACTGTTTTGCTACGGTTGGTACGAATTTGATACTCAAGGTCAATTCTGCTGGAGACGCCCAACCGAATTTCATCGTATTGCACTTTTTTTGAATCAAACAATCGTTTGGCATTGACGCAAGCCCCACAACCTCGACTGGTGTAAAGCTCTACCTTTGCCATACAAGTATGTGGCTCCCTTAATTGAAAACCTTTGGCATTGATAGAGAGGTAGTCCCTCTCGGATTTGAACCGAGGTCGGAGGAACCAGAATCCTCCATGATGGACCGCTACACTAAGGGACTAACGGCCATCCGAAAGTCAATCACTTCTTCAACTCAACGGTAGGTTTCCAAGAATAGTTTTGGGAGGAGGAATCATACAGTTTTATAAACCACTATATGAGGGACACAATCATGAATGGTTTAAAATCACTCAAAATGAAGCCTGCTGCAGCGATATTTATGGCCTTGGCACTAATCACAACCACTTTTGCAGGTGTGTCGTATGCAGACCCGTCCGAGGATTTCTCAAACTCACCGAATACCTATGTCGGATTTGATTCGATCGATTTGGATCTCATCGTAGAGTTTGAAGGCAACCAAAGTACCGGAAATCTAACAACAATCCTCTACATTTTTGACGTCGATGATGAAGATAATTTCAACATGTCATACGGTCCGATAACAATGGTAAACAACACCGACACGAGCGAAACTTTTACCCATTGGGCTTGGCAAAACATGACGACATTCTTTGAAGGGAACGACACAATTGGACCCATTGCTACAGAAGGAGTTTGGTATGGAGTTATGACCTCAATCTACGAATCTGGAAGTTCTCCAGTTGGAGTCTATTACACGGAGATCTGTATGGAGGATGGAGTTGACTGTGAAGATGACGGCTCAAATGAGGTATCAGTTAGCATGGACTACGACGAACTTGACATCGATATCGAGTATACTGCCAGTCAGGGTGCAACGAATCTCACTACTTACCTGTATATTTTCGACTCATCCTGGGACTTTGATATTACGGACGAAGACAATTATACTGTATATGGCCCAATTACGATGATAAACAATACCGATTCCAGTGAATCTTACACGCACTGGGCGTGGCAAAACATGACTCACTTCTTTGAAGGAGGCGAGACAGTTGACCCAATTGCAATCGACGGACAATGGTATGGTGTCCAAACATATGTTTACGATGATAGTAATTATGTTGGCGATTATTACCTCGAAATCTGTATGGAGGAAGGAAATGAGTGTCATGATGATACGAGTAATCAACTTCAATCGGTGTTTTCCAATATGGATTCAAACGACGATGGTGCGGTGAATGCATCTGAAATGATTGCATTCATCAACGATGACGATGGCTACGAAATGAACTCCACTAAAGAGATGGAAGTCATCCAAGAATTAGCCGATTATGACATCGGATTCAATGACGGAATGGGTAGCATTGAATATGCGAACGACAGTATGCTGGAAATTAATGAATTTACAAACTGGTTCTACAACGTATGGATGATTACCGGTGCTGACGCCTATCTCTCTGAAGACGGAGAATTACTTGTCGAATTCCATGATGATTTTGATATAATTTCCACCATACAACTGACCGTTAACGACATGAATGGAAACACGTTGATCAACTTGACCATCAACGAAGACGAAGATGGTTCGTTTAATCAATACACCAACTCCACATGTTGCACTGACAATGGACTTTACATTGTGACCGTTGTCATGTTTAACGAAGATGGCGATCCATCTTTTATGTCAACATACCAACTCGGTGAAATGCCAACCTTTGGGGAAATTATGATGCAAATGTATGACCAAAATGGAGATAATTTCGCATCGGTTTCTGAGATTGTCAACCAGACGAACACTCTAAGCCAACAAGATGGAAACCCTCCAATGGACGAACGAGACATCCACATGGTCACATATTTCGTCATAACGTCGGATAAAAACAACGATTCTTTGCTAGACGTTGATGAATTGGTTATCTACTACAACACCATGCAAGAGATGAACAACAACAGTGATGGAAACAACTACCAGATGATGCTGATTATGTCAGACATGAATTTCGATGGCTACCTCAATATGTCAGAAATACTCGATACTCTCAATCCAGCAACAGACCAAACTCCCGATGCTCAAATGAACACATATTGGACAAACCTGTTTAACGAGAACGACGGTGATGGAAACAGCCTACTTGATGCTGAAGAATTCCAAGATTTGATGGAAAAACACGCCGAAATAGCTGGCGATGATTGCTATCCTGTCTCGGTTGGCGATGTGATTCTAGGCAACGGAACTTTCTCAAGCGCAAACGGAAGTGACTCCAACTTCATGGAAACCGGCGAAATCGTCACATTAAACGGAACTTTTTGCCAGTGGAGGGAAATGGGTCCTAACGGAATTTTGTACACCATTGACACAAACGGTGACCGAAACGCCAGTTTGTCTGAAATTGTCGCTTGGATGGGCATCAACGCATCTGACGCAAACCATCTTCAGATGATTGGATGGATGTTTGATACTTACGATAAAAACAATGATGCAATGTTGAATCCAAACGAGTTTGGAGACTTTGTAATGTGGATGAACAGCGACCAAGAATATATCCCTACCACTGAACAAATCATGAGTATGTGGGATTTGAATCAGGACGGGTCAGTCACTCTAACTGAAATCATTGAACACCTTAACACGATGAATATGGAAGAAGGAGAAGCAAACTTGTCTGATATCGAGATTGAATATTTCGGGATTCTATTCAAGATGAGCGATTCAAATAGTAATCAGTTGCTTAATGTAGACGAGTTTGCCAAATTCTACGAGCAACTCAACGATAGAAACCAAGATGATGATAACCACATGGGTCAGGAAGATGACCGCAACGGAACGGACCATCATCACGGTCACGGAGATCATGATGACCGAGATGACGGGGATTTTTCGTTTGAATTTAGCCACATAGATGTTTGGTTTGAACAATGGAACAATCAACAAATGGAATTGGTTGTCGTCGAATTAGCGGTCTTTGACAGTCCAGAGGAAATCGGCAGATTAGTTCGGATGGCTGATTCTATGTACGGAAACAACGATTCAGTTGTCGATGCTGCAGAGGCCGATATGCTCATGGGCATGTTTGCACTTTCAATGAACCCTCAGGAGATGGCTGAAGGTTTGACACTTGACAATGCAAATGGAACCGCAGTAGATTTCTGGGTGGAGATTGATGGATTGATAGAAGGTGATGACATCGTGTTCATTCGAACCGGTACAGTCATAGCTTTCCCAACTACACCTTATGCAAATTCAACAACACACACCTTCGTCGTAGAAAACGGCCGTGACCAAGACCGTACTGACCACGGCAATGCCTCTGAAGAGATGCGATCCTCTGCCCGAAGCGACGACAACTGTGACGAACGCTCAATATGGATTCACAACTCCAATACTTGGAACGTCGCTTCTGCAACTGGGTTCTCATACGAAGAAACAAACAATGCTTGGTATGCTGAAGACTGTGACCTAGTCGATATTAATCCTGTAACCTTCACTTTGTCAAAGGTGGAGAACGGCACTCTTCCTGCCCCTGAGTCTGATGACTGGACTTGGGAAGATGAAGAAATGAACTTGCTCCCAGTCTGCAAGTGGCACTACACTGTGACCTTTGCAAACGGTACCATGATTGAAGATAATTGGATGGGTGACGCCCCAACCAGCGGAGATTACATGATTATGCTCGTAGATGATGCAGCATACCAGATTTTCGTCTCCTGCTGGGACCCTGAAGGCGGTATGATGACCGTTGATGTTAGCAGTGAACTTGGAAACAGTTCGAACACAAGCATTGGTGAAGCAATGGGCTTTGTCTCATTCAAACTCCCTCCTGGAACTGGAGGTAACTTCACGTTTGATGTTTCATGGACTGATGGATACTACACTGAGGATTCAACCCTAACCGTTGTCGCTGCTGGCGTAGGAACTATCGACCTCTCTGAGGTTGAAGTTGATGAAGTTGAAGCGGAAGGTCTGCTACCAGGATTCACTGTTGGACTTGGAGTGGTCTCAATGCTCGGTGCAGCAATGTTAGCCGGACGCAGAGAACAAGCTTGATTCCGACGGCTGTGGAGAACCACGGACAGTTTCGTCAAATCTTGACGAAGCGGAAGAGCACCTTAGATACGGCGCTTAGCATGAGCACGACCATGAACGAGCCAAGAGCCCATCGAGCCCAAGGCCGTTCCGGTTTTTCAGGAGGCCAGGGGTCTATCCCCAGTTCCTCTGCTTCTCGAACAAGTGCTGCAAGTTCTTGCAGTTCCTCTTCAACAGATTGTGCCGCCATGCTCTATGGCAACATACGGCGCTACATGATATTCACGCTTCACCAGCGATAGACAAACAAAGCCTTGAAACCCAAGGCGCACAGCGAATTACATGAGTGAAGTTCCCGAGGGCATATCTTTCGGTTCATTCGAGCGTCGACAACCTCGGCCTACTGCAACCATGACCATGACTCGAGACGGGCCTAACGGCGTCGAAGTTCTTCTCGGGCTTCGCTCTAAGACCATGGCTGCGTTTCCTGGCTACTGGGCTTTTCCTGGCGGAGGATTGTCCAGAGTGGATACAGTTGCAGTTGAAACTTTTGAAGAATTTGAAGTCCCTGAAGCGAAGGCTATCGCCTGCATTCTGCGTGAAATGAGTGAAGAGCTTGGATTGGCACCATCCGCAAGTGGCCTCGTTCAAATACCGCTTGAGGCACGCAAAGCCATTATCGCTGATAAAAGCAAATACTTACCATTGGCATTGGAAGGTGCATTCCCCCATGACATTTCCCAAATGCGAGTGCTAAGTCACCGCATTACACCTCCCTTTGGACCGATTCAGTTTGACAATGCATTCATACATCTTCACGCTGGAGAAATCAACGATGTTCCGATTATCGACCTTGAGCCTCAAACTGAATTTACAGAAATTATGTGGGACACACCAATGAAAATCCTCAGTCGTTGGTCAAATCACGATATCAAAGTCGCACCACCTGTTGTCACGCTGTTGATGGAGATTGAGCGAACGTTGGAACGCAAAAACCGGAATATGAATGACGCAGCCCATGACATAAGTGAACGTAAGCCTGGTCGACGGTCAATCCTGTTTGCGCACGGTGTTGAAGTGGTCCCCGTAAAGACCGCAACATTACCGCCTGCCGACCACACGAACTGCTATCTTGTTGGAGACCCAAATGATGATTTTATCCTCGTTGACCCAGCATCTCACTTGCGAGAGGGTATGGAAGATCTTGCTCGAGCGGTAGACCGCCATAAAGGCGAACTCAAAGCAATGATGTTTACGCATTCACATGGGGACCATGTTGGTGATATCGGACTGCTTAGGGAAGCCTTTGATGTACCTATTTGGGGAAGCGAATACACGGCTCGAACTGTACCGTGTGACCGTATTTTGCAGGATGGAGAATTGCTAAAACTCGGCAATCAATCCTGGAAGGTTCTTATTACGCCAGGCCATCATCCTGGCCACATTTGTCTCCTCGGAGATGCTGGGCTTATCGCTGGAGATATGGTCGCAGGGATTGGAACCATTCTCGTCCCCCCACATACCGGTGATATGAACGAATACATCCACCAACTGGAGCGACTCAAAGAACTGGCCCCTCACCTCCTATTTCCAAGTCATGGGCCAGTTATTGCTCTACCCGAGCAAAAATTTAACCATTATATTCAACACAGAAGATCACGTCATCAATCCGTATACGATGCTGTTCAAACAGGGATGCATACCCTGGAAGACATTGCTAAACATGCCTATGCAGACACTCCGTCAGCCCATCCAGAATTAGCAAAAGATCAGACGCTTTCTCACCTCATAGCACACCAGCGTGCTGGACTATTAACCGAAGATTCCTCAATGTGGAAGATTACTGGAGCAAAACCTTAGAACAGTTCCGAAGGACGTGATAACATGCCAAGGAAAGTCGAATTTACCAAAGCGGGGCAACCCAGCACGATTCGAGTTGTCGACATGGTGATGCCTGAACCAAAAACTGGCCAAGTCCGAGTGAAAGTAGCCTTCGCTGGTATCAATTTTGCAGACCTTTTGATGAGGCTTGGTTTCTACCAACCGCGCCCGCCTTATCCATTTACTCCTGGTTATGAAATAAGTGGAGTCATCGATGCAGTCGCCGATGAAACCTCGAAATTTAGTATTGGACAGCGCGTAGTTGCTGCGATGTCCACCGGAGGTCAGGCAAGTCATATCGTCGTTGAGGAACACCGCGTATTAGCGCTTCCCGACGAGATTGAATTGGATGTTGCTGCTGCAATCCCAGTTACTTACCTCACTGCACACCATATGTTGCATCATCTTGGACATCTTAATGAAAACGAGTCTGTGTTAATTCATGGAGGTGCTGGTGGAGTTGGGACTGCAGCATTACAACTGTGTCAATGGGCTGGAGTCACGCAGGTTTGGGCTACTGCTTCAGGATCAAAATCAAGTACAATTGAATCCTATGGTGGAAGAGCAATCGACAGGCATAACGAAGACTTTGTCTCAATCATCAAAAAGGAAACAAAGAGTAAGGGTGTAGATCATATTCTTGACCCAATCGGAGGAGAGAATTTGGCTCGTTCTCTTTCGGTACTGAACGAAGGAGGTAAACTATACACTTACGGAATGTCTGCTGTTGCTCCAACCTCTAAGCGATCATTACTGCGAAGTTATCTGGCTTGGAGAAAAACCCCGGCGTTCGACCCCCTACGACTGATGACTCGAAACCGTGGGGTGTTTGGTGTTCACATGGGTACCTGGAAAAACGAGGCTGTCATGCATCAACAGTTGCAACGAATCATGCGAGGTGTGATGGATGGTTCACTGAAACCGGTGATCGACTCGGTATTTGATGTCGAGGATATAGCAAAGGCTCACCAGTACCTCCACGACGGGAAGAACATTGGAAAGGTTCTGCTTCGTTTCGAGTGAGATTTCAAGAAGCGTCGAGGATAGGTTTGTACGGGGGCAAATAAATGAAGGCGACAATGTCCAGTTTTGATTTACGTGCGGTGGCACGTGAATTGAATGCTTTCGCTGGCGCATATGTCAAAAAAGCATACATGCCCCACTACGAACAAATCGTTCTGAGAATAAATCCAAAGGAAATCGACCAATTTGACCTCGTATTGGTTCGAGGCGCTCGCATCTACTCTTCAAATCGTGACAGGCCGATGCCGATGACCCCTCCTCCGTTTGCGATGGTCTTGAGAAAACATCTCAAAAACGCACGTATGATTGGTGTACGTCAACTTGGATTTGATCGAGTTCTGTGTTTTAATTTTGATACTAAGTTCGGTCAATATCATCTATACGTCGAAGTATTTCGAGATGGGAACATCATCCTAACCGATGAGCATGACACAATCATTCAACCACTGACTCATGCCGCTTATGCAGGACGCACACTGAAAAAAGGAGTCACTTACTTGCCTCCTCCCGCTGCCATGGACCCTCATTCAATAAATCAAGAAGATTTAGAAAAATTATTCCAGTCATCGGATAGAGACCTCGTCTCCACATTGGGAGGCAAAGTCAATCTAGGAGGGACACACGCTAACGCAGTCTGTTCTTTAGCTGGTATCGAGCCAAACATCGATACGCAGGAAGTGAATTCTGAGAAAGTTCACGGTGCACTTCAAACACTGCTCCATGACTTAGCGCAAAGCGATGTTGGTTATCTTATGCTCAAACCAAACAATGAACACTCTGTCTCAGAACTTGAAAAAATTTCAAAATCGCATTCTCCGAACGGAGAAAGGGACCGATTTTATGAGGAATTCGCATGTGAGGCTACACCAACTCTCTTGCCAAATCATGACGGTTTAGGAAAGGCTCCCTTTTCTTCTCTTTGTCAGGCAGTTGATGCTTGGAAAGGAGCTCATGATGCTATGGCTCTTGCACGAAGAGAGGCTGAAAAACTGGACATTGCAGCACCCGGAAGGGGACATTCAACCGATGTCGAACGACTTGAACGGCGAAAAATACAACAGGAAAAGGCATTGAAAGGCTTTTCAGAAAAAATTGACAAGCAACAAATGTTAGGTCACACCATCCAAAACAACTGGGCCCACATTGAAAGTTTGCTCACTCAAATGACACTAGCAATCGAGCAAAAAGGTTGGTCACAAGTGAAAAAAGACTCAAAAGAAATTCCTTGGATTGTCTCGTTGAATCCTGCCCAGCGTTCGTTCGTCACCGTCCTCCCTGGAGATGACGGGAAACCGAATGGGCCTCAAGCAACGCTATCCCTAGATGAAACAGTGCACCAGAACGCTCAACGCCACTTTGAGGCCGCACGCAAACAAAAGGACAAGACATCCGGTGCTGTACAAGCTCTCGAAGAGACTATGCTTCAACTCCAACGTGCCAAGAAAAAAGAAGCAAAACAACACGCAAGTGGAAAACTCAACAAAGTGAAACGCAGTAAACGCCTATGGTTTGAGAATCACCGTTGGAGTATGCTCACCGGTGGCCATTTACTGGTTGGGGGCAAAGATGCGAAAGGAAACGATGCCGTAGTAAAGAAACATCTTTCCGGTGCCGACATGTATCTTCACGCCGATTTACACGGAGCACCAAGTTGCAGTCTAAGAGCGACGCAAGGTTTTGCAATCGATGAGCACAAACCGGCACACATTCCTAGTGATGTTCCCGCTTTCCGACTTGTTGACAAACTCGGTGATGAACGCATTACCCCTGAAAAACTGGAAGAAGCTGCCACCCTTGCACTCTGTTGGAGCCGGGCTTGGGCTGGTGGAGGGGCTCACGGTACTGTCTACTCAGTAAAGCCAGCACAAGTTTCGAAAACTGCACAAACAGGAGAATTTGTTGGTAAAGGCTCATTCATCGTTCGTGGTCAACGTCAATGGTTCAAGGATTTAGATGTTGAATTAGGAATCGGCATCGTCGCCATCAACGGCGTACCTTTGCTCATGGGAGGATTGCCAGATACAATACGATCGCTGTGTCAAAGATTTGCTATTCTTCGCCCCGGTTTAGTCAAAAAGGAACAACTCGCCAATCGTATTTACAAAAATACTGGGTTGATGACCGATGATGTTCTAGCCGTGCTTCCAGGAGCTGCTGATATCATTGAAGATTATGGAATCTTTAGTCCGGTGAAGTCAAGTAGCACTGAAGAAGAATGATTCAGTTTCTCTTGCCGCCGCTATTGTTGCCACGCTTATTGTAACCGCCAGAACTTTTCTTACCGCCCTGGTAGCCTTTTTTTGCCTTTTTCGAAGGTTGATAGTTTTGACCTCGTGACTCACCACGGTAAGACTCTTGCTTGCCGTTGCGGTTGTTGCCCGAATCGTTTCCGCGTCCTCCGCCGCCGCCTCGACCGCCGCCGCCACCACGGTAACCACCGCCACCGCTGCTTCGACCACCGCCGCCGCCGCCACCGCTTCGACCGCCGCCACCACGGTAACCACCGCCACCGCTGCTTCGACC